>ULIW01010661.1_pt1 | contig 19524 bp, 28 predicted proteins | sample 1950451 | NCBI WGS metagenome assembly ULIW01 (sample SAMEA4835452, study PRJEB28245) | human gut metagenome | biome: gut microbiome; material: fecal sample | place: Denmark | collected 2008 | reverse complement strand
GCGTCGTGATGGACAGGACGTTGGCGAGCTTATCAATGGAGCAACGGGCGAAAACATTTTGCCGATGGGAAAAACTCTTCCTTCTGCGAGAAGGAGAGGAACAATAGACGTAACTCCCTCTATTAAAACCATTAACGAAGCTATCAAGAGCATTATTGGAGGGACATCGGAAAAGTCGGTTGGACAGCTTCATAAATTACAGAGAAGCATGACCAAGCTTTCCGAAAGGTTTTCACAAGGCAAGCTAACAGAGAGGGGCCAGCAGAAAGCATTGCTGAACTCTGTCCTCTCTATCGCTAATGCTATGGCTTCGGGGAGCCGGAAGTTTATTTCTAACCAACTTGCTGACAGGCTGGCTAATCCGAAAAGCAATGAGGCCTTCAATGCGGACATGAAAACAGCTCTTGATGCGACCGTTAGAGCGTTGAATGAAAGGGCAGAGGAAGCTAGTCGGAAACAGGCAGAAGAAATAATCCGCGCCCTGATGTCTAGGAAGGTAGAGGAAAACAAAAGACTAGAGAAAGAAAGCATAGCAAAAACCAAAGAGAAAATAAGGGCTGAAATTGCAAAGGCGGCCCGCGAAGAAAAAGCCTCAAAAAGACGTGAAAAGGCACGAACAAAAAAAGAAAAAGAAAAAGCTCTTCGGGATGCCCGCAGAGAAAGAGAGCGGATAAAAAAAATAATTAGAGAGAAGAAAGAGGAAGCAAAAAAGGAAGCTCAAAAGGCAAGAGAGGCGTTTAATAAAGAAATGTCATTCCTTCGCAATCTGATTACAAAAGAAATTACAAAAGATGTTAAGGAAGGACAAAAGGCAAAAGAAGCAGAGAAGAAGCTTGCTACTAAAAGCATAGAGAGCTTGCGGAGGCTTGCCGAGAATGCTTTTAAGGACACCAAGGGGCGCTCTCGTTCTTTGGACGCACAAGCCAGAGAGGAGACTATGGATGCCCTTGAGGTTATGGCTATGTCTCCTTCCGAAGTTGCAACCCAGCTTGAAGTCTTGGATAGCACCATAGATGAGCTTCAAAACCAGCCTGCCACAGAAGAACTTGCTCTGGAACTGGAAAATCTGGAAAACCAAAAGAATCTCCTTGAGGTGTTTGGTAGTGCGTTGTATCGGGAGAAGATGCCTAACGGAAGGTATAAGTATGCTCTCAATGCACAGCAACTTGCGGAAGCAGTTAAGACATTGAAGGAGCTACAGCGTGAAGGGCGACTCCGCAGGAAAAAGGTTAATGAACGTATTGAGCGCTTCTATAATGATTTTAACGCTAAAATCAATGAGCGAGTAGGAGGAGAGAAGAATCGTGATGCCCTTAGAAAAGCCGTAATGGAAAGGGACCAACGGGGGACGGGCTTTTTGGATAGAATCTTCACGCAATTCATGAGCCTTCAACAACTCCTCGAAGTGATGTCTTCCATGAAATCCTTTAAGGACATAGGGACATTCTTACAGAACAACGTCCAATTCGCAGAGCAACAGCGAGGGGTAGAAAAAGAAAAGGCTACGTCCAATGCGATTCGCATCATGCGTGGAATGATGGAGATTGCAGGGCAGAACTCTCCAAGGTATTTTGATGAGCTTTCTACAAAAACTATTCCCTTTATGGGGCATGAGCTAACCAAGTATGGCCTTGTAAAAGTCTATCAGACATTGAGAGAGAAGGATGGCTTGGATGTATTGAGAGAAAACCTTGGAGACAAGGGGATGGATTTCGGCAACTATCGTAAGTACCAACAGGAGTTGGAGGGCTTAAACAAGAGCCTTGATGATGGTGTTATTACTTCCGAAGAGTTTGAGTCCAAGTTGGAAGCCGTTGAAGAAGAATACCTTGCGAGGAAGGAAAAAGATATTGCCAAGCTATTGGAACTGCTTGGGCCGGATGGGCTTTACCTTGCTGACGAATTACAGAACCTGTATCGGGAAAAAGGCGAGAAGCTACGGGCGTTCATGGCAGAGAACTATGGCCAGACGGTTATCCTTGATGACTACTATACGCCCCGCAATATTGCCGCCTATAATACAATGCAAGAAGGGGATATGGATGCTTACAGTAAGGGACACGTCACAAGGACGGGCTTGCCCTCTTACGCAAAGCACCGGAACACTCCCTCTTCGGCGGCGCTCTCTCTGGAAATAAACCCTCTTGGGGAATATCTTCGTTATAGCTCTATCATGGAGGGGTGGATGACAGCTTCGGAACTGGTCAACTTCAACAACCGGGTATGGGCTAATCCCACCACGAACGCCCAGTTGCAGAAATTATTAGGCCCAGCCAATTTCGAGGCGGCAAACAAAGCCCTGTATTACTTCATCAACGAGGGGCGTGTGTATGCCCAAAAGAGCGTGTTGGCAGAGGTAATGGGGAAAGTGTTCCAAGTATTGGCTAAGACAAGGATTGCTTTCTCCTTGGCTTCTCTGGTGCGCTCTGGTGCGGCTTTGTTCAACCCTATCGTTGGTAGCAACTTCTCCATGATGGAAATTATCAAAGGCGTGGCAGAGGTGACAAGCGGGAACTATAAAGGTTTTACCCTTGAAGAGCTTCGTGACTTGGAGGCAATGAAGGAACGTAAGTACCGTGGATGGGAAGACCGTGTGCTTGCCGATAAGGCATTAAGCATTCCCCTGAAAAAACAAGCGCAATGGGGATATTGGCAGGAAGCGGGCATGAGCGGCCTTATGGCTTTTGACTGGTGGAGCATATCTTTTGTGAATCAGCTGACCTCCCACATGCTTGCTAATCGCGGTTTGTCGCATGAACAGATAAGATGGGAGCTTAACAAAAACATCTACCAGACGGCACAGCCTTTATCTACCTCCGCTAAGGCTATCCACTTGATGGGTGGAAGCTCATTTGAGCAAGCCCAGTTCCTTTTCTTGTCTGACGTGATGAACAAGTTCGGCCTAGTGGTGATGCAAGGCAAAAAGGATGTTCCTTTCTGGGAGGCTTTTCAGGGAGCCTTTCGTGTTTATACTATTGCCGCTCTTGCTAATGGTCTCTTCAACGGCTTGGCTACAGGTCTGTTTGGCGACAAAGACAAAGAGGACGACTTCATGAGCAACTTCTTATTGACTTCGGTATTGAGTCCGATTGTCTCTGTTCCTATGTTCGGCGGGTTTGCAGAGTGGTGCGCTTCCCTTATTAGCGGTGGTAAGCAATTCAGTCTGGGACGAGCCGATATGGCTGATTTATCCAAATCAATTCAAGGCTTAGTCAGAAGTATTGTGAAGACGTATGAGACTGTATCGGAAAAATGGGACAAGGAAGGTGCTTTGACTACCAATGATTACATTGATATGGTTTCCTATGTAGGCAAAAATATTGGGAGTGTCGCATCGGCTACCACAATATTTGGTGCTTCTGGGCAGAGTATGACCAAAGCTCTAGAGATGGTAGGTGCATTATCAAATGCCCTTTCACAAGCTAAGACGACCACACAGAAATTCCTTCCAGAGTCAGTAAATCCCCTCTATACCGAAAAAGAAGCTATGAAGGAGAGGGCTAGGCAGATAAGAAGGGAGAAGAAGAAGGCCAAGCAGGAAAACGGCGAAAGGTCAGCAACCTACAGAAAACTTTCTAGGGAATTAAGACAAATAAACAAACTACTCAAGATTAGAGGCTGGGAAGACTAGCCAACAATCTTTAACCAAGACAACATTGACCAATGACTGCAAAAAAAAAGACAACCGCCCGTACAACCGGGCTAACTGGCAATCAGTTTGCTAGCGTTGAGCAAGGTCGTTCTTATGTTCTGTCAGTACACTCTCCCTCTGGGGCAGGAGAGATAGAACTATTGGCGGCCGATAGCGACCAACAGAGCGAGCCGGATATGTTTAGCATGCTTTACGAGAAAATTGAAACAGCTAGGCAAATCCCGTTTATTGCAATTTCTCCCTTTGTTTTTGTAAACGTGGGGAGTAGCGATGTACAATGGCTTGTAACACCGGCAAATTTTAGTCTCGCCGTCCCCGGTGCGTCGTCCGGCGGCGGCTCAAGCTTTGACCCCTCTTCTGACTACAACATTTCAGGGAAATGGAAGTTTACACAGCCCCTTAAAATTGCAGAAGCAACGGTAGCGACAGAGGCTGTAACTCTAGGGTATGTTAATGCACGATTCCAGCAGACTGTTGACATAATTTCAACACAAACCATAGGCGGCACTAAGACCTTCTCTGCGTCTCCTGTAGTTCCAATTCCTACTGCGCAAAACCAAGCGGCTAACAAAAACTACGTTGACGCTAATATTATCCAAGTGAAGAGCCTGTTGGAAAAAACTATGGGCTATGTGGAAATGACGGAAGCGGAGTATAACGCTCTTAGCGAAAAAGCAAACAACTGTATTTACTATCTAACCGACAAATCTATGTGGGCTATCGGTGACAAGGCGATTGTCACGTCTGATATGCCTGCGTGATAGTCCCCTCTCCCGATTTCGGGGGGGGGGGCATAACTCTTTTATAATCAATAGCAATGTACTTATATAATACAACAATCCAATCAGCTGAATTAGCCACAGGCAGTGCTGTTGCTGTGACACTCCCAGAAGATGCTCCAGAGGGCATGTATGAAATACGCTTCATTAGTGCAACACCAACAGGAACTGGTCTATCTGTGCAGCCGTCCGAGTTTCGTGTGAAAGTAACTTCCTCTAATCCTCCAGGAACGCAGCTTGCAAATACTGCGACGGCCCTCGGAAAAAGCAATCTCATTATTTATGAGGACGAAAACGGAAGTCTAAAGAAAGTTGTTCCCTCCATGGGAATGCTATATAAAATCCCTGCAAATTGTACTGTTGTGTCTGCTCAACAGTACATGTATCACGTTCAAGGAGGCTCTGATAAAGTTTCTTTTTCAATGCCTTCAATCGCAGAAGCGGTAACTCCCAAATCTGTGAATATTACATTTATTCAAATAGCCTAATATAATTTTCGTTATGATGGTGAAAATATTTTTTCAAGAGCTTGGTGAATATGATAAAGCCACATTTGTTTGTCTTCGACACAGCGATTGTCAAGACAAGACCCCAGAAGATTTGCCGGAGGATAAGCGAGAAGTATGGGAAAAACTCAAACAGGAACTTGCCTCATTAAAAGAGGATTGGATTGTCACGGAAGCTGTGCTTTTCCCGAGCCTTGATGAACCGACAGAAACGGTAGAAATAAAAGTTTCTGCTAGACACGTCTCAATAGAACTTCCTGCGCCTCGCGTAGCTGTAAAAATTTTCACGTCACGCGAGATTCCTGCTCTAAAAAAGAAAGACAAGGATTTGATGGAGTTCTTAAAATGGATAGCAGGAACAAAGTCAGAATAAATACTCGACATGAACAACACTTCATCCTAGTATACCAACAGTTGCTATTCCGGTAGCCGTTTTGCCTTGAATCCAAAATAAGGCACTGTATATAGGTGTTTCAATGTCATAAAGACAGGGCCTCCGTTAAAAGCGGGGGTCCTGTTTTTTATGCGTGTTCGAGCAACTTGTAAGCTTTCCTTACAAGTTCGATGAACTGTAAAGAAAAACTTTACAGTTGACCAAGGGAACAGGATTTGGTCTAATGCTCTTGGAAGAATTCTTTTCTTCTTTCGTTGTGCATATTCGAGCGGAGCAGCTTCGGGGTTTTTTCTCATGTTTTACCCGAAGCTGCTCTTCTCTTTTGTCTTGAAACAGGCCTGATGTAAAAAATATGTGTTGTATGACACAACTATAATTAACTAATAACCATATACTTATGTCACACAATGTTCCGTTTCGAGCGTTTTCGATGTCAAACTTTAGGCTTGATTTTTTGAGGGGTGTGTCGTTAAAATCTTGTTCAAGGAACAGGGCGGTTAAGTTGATTGTTTTCCTTTGGCCGCTCCAAGGCTCAATCTCCCTCGTGGTTAGCAACAACCAAGTGTTTAGCAAATAACTTGGTTCTCTACAAGAAAAGAGTTCGGATATGGCAAGCATATCCTTCATGATTTTTCAAAAGTTTTGATTTACGCCTATCGGCTATGGAGCCAAACAAAGTTGTGGGCTTGGTTAGAGAAACAAAGGGATTAGAAAATAAATGGTTTTAAAACAGTTCTAATTTGGAACACGTTGGTTAGATAAAGTATGTAAGAATAAACCATTTAATATTTAATTATCAGTTTTATTCCTTCGTTCGACTAACAGGTTGCATAGAGCGGCTAACAAGAGAGCCAAGTTCGAAGGTGTTAGCGAAACGATAACATAGACCACTTCGAAGTTATTAACTACCGTCTCCAACCACAAAGGACGTTACACCGTATATACGCGTGCGCGAATTTATAAGAGAGGAAAACAAAAACTTTTCTCTCTTCTGTATGACATTTTCAAAAAAAAAAAAACATTGACTACTCTCTCGTTGCTTATTAGTATTGCTACATCGTTAGGAGCTACATGGTGTATTTCCTTCGATGTTTTGCCTTGAATCCAAAACAACCAATAACCAATAAATAGTATGGAACGAAAAAAAATAAACGGAGCGGAATTTCCGGAAAGCAAGTTGAGAGGACTTATTGCCATGTTTGACGATAATCCTGTTATGAGCGCCATGTTTATGGCTGATTTTGAAGACTTTTGTAAGAAAGGTCTTGATTTAAATCCTGATTGCAACGTCTGGTATAGAGTCAACCCTGACGTTATCGACTTAGTTGACGAATTGGATATTTCCGAAGAGGGTAAAACAACCATTAAGAAGAAAATCTCCAATTTTATCGGAGCGCCTGTTTTCCATGTTGGTGAAAACGCTAAGACTGATTCGCTTTTTGTGGCGGGTCTAGTCGAAGGCAAACTGATTGGCTTTGATAAAAAGTATTTCTATAAGATTAAATCCAAGCCTTACATGAAGAAGCTGAAAAAGGCACTCTTCTTTTCCGCTTCTTGGGAAGAATTTATCAAACCTTTAATTTATACCATCCGAGGATTTGGACTTGATAAGTGCGCTAGCTTCCCTAGTATTGAGGCGAAGCGTTCCGATGAAGAAGAAGATTAACCTTGCAGTCTTGAATAACTTTTTAACGTTCCTGAACAATGTTCATGAGCTAACCGAGCGAGGTTGGGTTCATGAGGCAACAGGGACAATGTATAAAAAGTGTTCAAAGCTTTTCGACACATTCAAAGAGTCCTATTCAGGCAATTCCCTAAGCCCAGATAAAGACATCGTTATGGAGGAGGTTTCCTTAACAGAGACGCCTAGTGATGACGAAGTTCTTGAGGTGCTTAGGGAAGAATGTGACGAGATTTGCGAATACCTTTATGAGGTAGCCGGACAAGAATCATTTTTAGTTTCACAAGTAGATGAAATTAAAACTGTTTTGAGTCAGCAACTATTTGTTGCTAGGAAGGTGTAGCAAAACCCTGCCATATGAGTTTATGAGCTAGGGTAAAAATCAATCCAAATCAAACAACTAATCATATAAAAGTAGGAAGTGTGGTATATACCGTAGGTCAACCTTCCCGGCTCCCTAGTAAGACCTCCGCACTACGGGCGTAAAATGCGTTAGTAGTGCGGAGTTTTTGTTTGTATAGGAAAACAATGAATGTTATTTGTCCATGTATGAAGACAACTTACACGTTCGAAGCGCTAGTAGAGGCTGTTGCTGTTCGGGCTGGGTTAGATACTAGTGTTCCCGAAGACCACACCAAGGCGTGTGAGCTTGCCACATGGATGCTTGACGAAGGATATTCTTCTATCGTCCTGACTCATGCGGCAGAGTTTGCAGAGGAAAAGGGTGTTCCTGCCAAATGGATTGCCCTTGTCAGTGCCATCATTGGTGCTGTTATTGCCTTTTTCTGCACTACTGGTTGTGCCAACACATCGTTTACTTTGTCTGGTGAACAGGGTGGGCAGATTAGCTATAGCGTTGACGAAAACGGGAACCTCATTATCTCCGGCAAGCCTCCTGTCGTCCAAAAACTCAAGAAGTGATGTTAATGCCGACAACAAAAATTGCTTCTCTTCTTCAAGTTGTTAAGGATTATAAGGAGATTGTAATCCTGTTCGCTCCTTTGGTGTGTTGCTTCTTTCTGTATCAGGACAACGTAAAAATGCGGCAGGACATGCTAAAGTTGCAACAAGACCAAGCTCATGCGACATTGAAGATTTCAGAAGCAATGGCTCAACAGGTAGAGCTTATTCGGCGCATTGATTATACTGTTACCTCTCTTCAAAACAAATGAATGTCATTATCGCTATCGACAAGCAAGATAAAGTTCTAACTAATATCGCATCAAACCTAGTAGAACTTCTGGATAAAGAGCTTCTAAATCCATCTCTGGACATAGTTCCTCTCACAAGGGATGTGAACCTGTTTATGTCTAACAGGTGGGACAATATGAAGGTTGATTTTATCTTGCGGTTGCGGACATCATACGTCACTTCTAATCGCAGTACCTATCAGAAAATCGTCTCTTCAAATACTCAAGGGCCTTTTGGTTTCAGGCTTCTTCATACGTCGCATTCGTTGTTGGAAAAAGAGGGGTGGGGACAATACGGATTCAACCCATGCACAGAGTTTAAGGGCCTACCCGGCTGGATTGATTTCATGGATATTGAGCTTGCCAATATGGGCGACCCAAAAGATATTGCCGCTATCGGCGACGGAAAGGTTTTTGCTCAAAGCGCCGCTCAATGGATGAACAAGGCCGCAAACTGGTTACGGATTGGCAGGAAGAAAAAATAACTGTCAGCCAAAAAAGAAATCATCTATTTTCTCCAACTCCATTTTAGACAAGGGAGCCTGTTTGTGGTAAGCGGAAATCCCCGCCCGTCTTGTCCTTCGGGGGTTTATCAGGTTAAGAGGAATACATCTCTTGGTTTTAAAGTCTTTTCTGTATAGCTCTGCCCGGCGTTGAAAGTGTTTGCTGGCCGCTAAACAAAAGTCCATAGCCTTGATTTTATTCCCCCTCAAAGTGTCCTTGATGAACATGTTAGGCGTATAATGGTATCTCTTGAGGAGCTTCCTTAGTCTCACTCCTTTAGCATAACCTCCGAGAACGTAATAAAACTGTTTATCGGTAAGCTTGTTTATGTATAGCATGCCTATTATGCCAGCTGGAATTTTTTAGACGCCTCACGCTGGAACTCTGTGTAAGTTTCAGGATAGCATAAACAATGGCCTAAACGAGAGAGGACGTATGCATCCGCTTCGTTGTTGTTGGATGTATCTACATCCCAGCGTTTGTAAACATTGGTCATCACCAGCCCTTTCTCTGCAACACCTTTTCCTGTTGCGAATTTTTTTAGGGTAGTCGGTGGGTAAACCAAAATATTGGACAATCCTGCATCAAACAGGTTTTGTTTCACAACGCCGCCAAGTTCTCCTAGGTGGACGATTTTCCCAAACTGCGAGAATGCATAATTCTCTATACACACCAGAACTTCGCTAGCGGGCCTGTAGGCCAATATTTGTTCTGCGGCGAGCTTTATATGGTTAGCGAACTCGGAGAGCCGCCTAGGCCCCTTGTGGGGGCTTGTGAGGGTATATCTGTAGCCGTCCAGCTTGATGTCTTGGTAAAGGACGGAAAGCCCTGTTGCCGTCAGGGATAAATCCAGCCCAACCCAACAACTGAAATCTCTAAAAACGTTGGCGATTACTTTGTCTTTTTCCATGATTTTTTCTCTGATACTGGGAATCTGAAATCGACAAGCTCAAATCGGGAGTCCTTTTGAGTCATCACTATCCCCCCATTGCGGCTTCTTTTCAACACCACAACACCGAACACAGAGTTTTGTTCAAATTCTGTATCTGGATTTTTCTGAATTTCGCAAATGGCTTCCGCTGTTGTATGCAAAACCTCTGCTTCTGGCTCTTTTTTCCTAGGAGGTCGCCCCCTTTTAGTTGTCTTTTCCATATTCTAGTTCTTGTTTTGCCAACCTATACGCCTCACGACCGTCTAGTCCGGGTGTTCTCATTTGGATTCCTACTGCTTTTTCAAGGCGGTTGAGGACAATCTTACCTTTTTTGTCTATGATAGCAAGAGGGTCTTTGTAGCCGCTAACGATAAGTATTCTCATGCAAAGGATGATAACGTCTGCACATTCAAACGCCATTTCCTTCTTGTTTTTGGCCGAAAGAAGTTCTTCTACCTCTTCCTCAAGATGTTTTTTGAGCTGTGGGACAGTCTCTTTAACACCTAAAAATTTACTGAAAACATTACATATTTGTTTGGCGATATTGTACACTCTAACCTTCCTTTCATATTGAAACAAATCCATGCTACGCATTATCTCCTTTCGTATTGCCAACTGGAAAGCTCTTCTTGGGTGATTGTTTTCGGATGATGTGTAACCTTGTTTAAGTTTTTATGCATAACTAAGGAAGAGACAAGAATATCGGTTGCGAATCTCCTGATTCTTAAAAGAGTTTCTTCCTCCGAGGAACACGGGTCGAGTTGATACCCACAATTAGAACATTTAGGGATATATATCTTACTTCCTAAAGGGACGCCTTGTGGCCCCATCCCAGCAAACAATAAATCCTTAACAATGAAATACTCGTTATGACATATTGGACATTTTGCGCTCATTTTTTAACTATCCTTTCTTTCTGTTTTTTTTCGACGATATAGCTTCCAAAGATTTTATTGAATTGTTCGTTCGATGCTTTTCTAGACTGCTTCCCGTTCACAATGTTTTGGTGTTTGTGAAAAGCCTCTTCCAGCTTAGAGACTGAAACACTAACGGCTTCCATCATGTCCCCAAGAGGAATGACTTGCTGAACCCTAGATAACCCTTCGTTTTTAAAGCTACGAACCGTATTTCCTTCTTTTAAACCAAGGCCGTCAATCTCTTCGCCATTTTTCAGCAACTCATAACATGATTCTTCTATCTCTTTGGCCACCTTCGAGGCCAATTTAGCTGTAAAATATAGCTTAGAGCGTTCTTCTGGATTCATTTGTTTCAGCTTAGAAGAAAAAGCTGTAGCGGGGGTAGTGATTGTTTGCACCACCTCTAACGGCTTTTTGCATTCAGCAAAACCCTTGCAGTACCCGCAATAGCTGTTAGCTTGAGGAGGAAGGTCCTTTTTGGTGCGTTCGCATATCTCAATGACTTCTTTTTCTGCCTCTTTGATGTCTTCTTCGCTGTACCTCACAATTACAGGATAAGAAGTCACAAGAGGTTGAACAATGGCACAAGAGACTGATTTTATTTTGCAGTCCTGATAATTCCTTTCGATGTGTTGCTTGCAACATAGGGCCAACCCTCTAAGCTGGTGGTTTATTTGTGTGGACTCCGGCTCTAAAGGCCCTGTCTTGTAGTCGATAATCAATAAATGAAATCCCTCTTCGTCAGACTTGCCTAAAACCAAGTCGGGCTTCCCAGAAAAGAGTGCATTTTCCCCATCGAAAAAGAAACACCTTTCCTCCTTCATCAACTCCTCGAACTTGTCTTCTCCCGCCCAAATCGACGCAACTTCGGTCACGATTCTTTTGCATGCAAGCATGAGTTTCGTCTCTTCTTCGGTGAGTAGTATGTTTTGGTATGCAAGGTATTGATGAATCCTGTTGCCTCTTTCAGCCATTTCAGAGGTTGTCTCTACTCCTTCAACGTCATATCTCAATGAGTGCGGACATAACGCAAGACGTGCTAGGCTGGAACATGAAGGCAATCCTTGTCTTTCCGTATCTTTTGTTTTCATTATTTCTCGTGTATTTTTTTTGTTATTCATCTTCTGGCTCCCAATCTACATACGCCTCAAACTCATAATCCATACAATGTTAGACAGTAGATGTTTAAGCGTTTTCATTGTTTTCTTTCTTTTTGAATATGGGAGCTTCTGGCGACTTGTCTTCTTCATTGGAGAAAGCTTCGTCTTTACTTATGGCCCCGGTTTTAATGGCATTGAATAGACCAATAAGCATTACTATTTCAGATTCCTTACTAGTCTCAATTTTGTGTTTAAGGTAAGCCTCAAGCATTTCTTTGGAGACTCCGATTTTGGAAAAGGCTATTACACATCCATTTATTCTTTCAACAATAGGTGTATCTGTGGCTCTTAGCGTGTTTTGGCAAGCCTCTGCCGCCTCTTGCCTAATGAAGTCCGGCAATACCGCCCAAATGCATGCCCTGATGCGTCTAGAGGCCATATTAGCGCAAAGTTCATAAATGTCTCTATCGGACGCAAGAGGATATCCACCGTCTTTTGTGTCCCTGTAGTGCGGAACAGAAAAGGCTATCTCCCTTCTTATGTTGTTTTCTTTGTCCCAACAGAAAGCTATACAGTCGGAGCAAACCCTTCCTTTTTCATCTACATGTTCACCTATCTTTCTCCACCCAGCTTCTGCGTTCCCATAAGCGGTAAGGCACGCATTTGCTAAATGGATTGTCTCTCCTGAAATACTAGAGCCTCCCCTTTTGTATTCAAAGAATGCGGTGTTAGCCAAATGACGGAAGGAGCAAAGCTGTCTAATTTTGGAGGAAACCTCCATCATGTTTCTCGGCATCTGCTTTGCTATATATATAGAAGCAAGCGCCTCTAGCGATTCTTTGTTGGAAAGCACGTTAGCAAGCGGATTTCCAGCAAGAGGTGCTATCATGGATAAGCCTTCTGCCGGGACTGTGGTCAATGGTTCTGGGTTGTCTGACATGCCCTCATTGTATCTTTTCTCCCACACATGGCAATCTTTTTTATTTTTTTTTCTTGTGCATGTCAAAACATGTGGTACAAAAACGACATGACGAAAGCTCTACCAACAGAACAATTAGAAGCATTCTCCAAGTTCGCCAATACTAACGAAGCCCTTTGCAAGCTCATGATGCAACGTGTGGGTTTCAACATCACGCCAATGGTGTGGAATAAGGCCAAATGGATGCCTACACAACTTTCCGTAAAGAAGCTCACTAACCTTCGAGCTTTTTACCCAGAAGCATTTGGTTTAGAGGATGAACCTAATAAAGATTTTTTGAAATCTCTTTATTACCTCCACATTTCAAATAGAACCTTCTCTGGGGAAATTACGCCACTAATTGAGGACAAGGATTTTATTACCCATATGCCCTATGCTAACTTTGTTTTGCCCATTGACGATTTCACAAAAAACGCCCTTTCCAAATTCATGTAAAATAAGGATATGAATCACCATTCCCATGACTATCCTTTAGAAGAAATGGAACGTATTTCCGAGCCGAAACTGGCAAAAGACATACTGAATTTAGAAGAACTATTGAAGAGATTAGATGAAATATCGCTAACAACAGAACAGGAAACGAAAGAATGGCGGCGAAAAGAAAAAGAAAAAGAACGCATAGCATCATGGAAAAAACGGTTGAGGCAATCCGGCGTGCCTCAAGGGTTTTATGATGCTTGCGTGAATGGAAAGATCGACAAGAGCCGGATATTTCCAATCCTGAAAAACTTAAGTAGCGGATGCTTATTTGTCTGCACCCCGGAAAAGGGAAAAACCTTTTCCGCATGCTATTTGATATCACAGGAATTATGGAACGGCAGATCAGCTTTGTATGTGAAAGCCCCTGAACTGGAAAGAGAAATGGCCAGTTATAAAAAGGACGCACACCTGATAAATAGAGCGCAATCAAACCCGCTCTTAGTGCTGGACGATTTTGAGGGAGTGCGGATGAGTGTGAATTCATCCTCCGATTTTATCGCCTTGCTGAAAAAAAGAAATGATTCTAATTTTTTAACAATTTTGAATTCAAAAAAACGAACCTTTTTCCTCGAACAGATTGAAGAGGCGGTAAGTTAGTGTTCACTTAACTACCAGAAAACAAAAGTGTAATAAAAAACCCCTGTAGCCTTTATTTAGGCTACAGGGGTTGAATTTGGTGGATTTTTATGACAAACTATTGAACTCTTTTTTCAGGTATTAGTTTGCTATTAAATGAGTAGTATTTTTTTGAGTAATTGTAGGTCTTGGAGTATTTAGAATATCCGGCTTTGTGATCATGGTAAATCTCATCACCATAAAAAGAGCAGTAACTATATTCTTTTTTTTGATAAGAGTTGTTAGAAAAGTAGGCAAATTTATTTTTATCAGGTCTTTCGAAATTGCCATAAAACAACATCTTTCCTTTTTTCCAAAAAACAAATTTACTTGAACCTATGACAGAATTGACCATATCATCAATACCTTCATTTGTTTCCTCAATGTCTGTTTCTCCAAATGCGGGCAAAAACAGATATCGGAAGAACGTTTCACTGTCTGTAAGGTCTCCTTTATTTTTGATTGATAGTACGCCATTGTGACAAAAATACCAATCATCACCGTTCCACCCATGAATATTTTTTTCAGAAATAGATCCATGAGTTTTGATTCTAGCGTGAATAAGGACTATGTAATCATTGGGGATTTTTTCCCATGTGGCCACAACCTCCTTTTTTAGAAGAGTTCTAATCAGAAATTCCGGTTTTTTATCTTCGGCCCCTCTCTTAAACCCTAGAAGGAAAAATCCGTCTGGATTGTTTGTTAGGCAATTTTGAAAACGTTTATTTCCGATATCTTTCTTGATTCCGTAAGCAATGATACACATGTTTTTTTTGTTTGGTTATTGGTTTTTTGTTGCGTTTTTTGTGATGATGTTTTTGATTCCCTCCATGAGAAAAAGAGCTTTATTCTCTTCTTCCTGCGTTTCGTAAAAGATTTTTACGAAAGTATATTGCTGATAGGTAGGATATGCCATTTTAACTCCGTTTCTGATTAGATAATTGATTGTCTCTATCCTTATTTTATGAAATAGTTCTTGTGATAGTGGTCTATGAAAAACATTTGAGAATTCCAAGTTAAGGCTACCTATCAAGCTTGAAATATAGCATTCTAGCTTGATTTGTTGTCGCAAACAAGAGGATTTCTCTTTCTTTTGCTCTTTCTTTTGCTCTTTCTTTTGCTCTTTCATTTGCTCTTTCTTTTGCTCTTTCTTTTGCTCGTCAAAGTCCTAATGCGAACATCAGGCTAAAATAGATCAGTAGTCCAAAAATAATTATAATTGTATCGATAATTATTTTTTGAATTTTATTTTTTATATTCTTCATATTTTTTTATAAGTTTTTTTAATCGTTCAGTTTTAGCGTTCTCCATTAGGTAGGTCTGTAAAAACAACCTAATATTTAGTAAATCGCTTTTATAAAGATTTTGTGCTTCCATGGAATATTTGTAAATTTGATAGCAAAAATCTAAAATGGATTTTATAGCAACAGAATCAACAGTACCTTTTCCGCGCCTAAATTCTACCGTTTTATTGTTTGTGAAATTTAGTTCAAGGTATCTTGTGTCGCAATAAGGTTGAAATATTTTTTCCAACCCTAATTCTGATGCCGCACTTGGGTGGATGCCATAATCCATTAGTCTTTGTATTTGCGGATCTGCTAGGCAGTACCCTCCATTTTCCCTTCCAAAAAGTTCAGTAATAAAATCATACGGAAAACAGTAAAATGCCTTTTTTAGCAAAATACAAACTTTTTTATTAAAATTAATTTTAGACAAATGTATGTGAAATCCTGTTTCTGTAGTCTTTTGCGAATAACAAGAAAAGCGAGGCATGAAATCTTTTGTTAATATGTCAATCCCGCCGCCCTCTCTAATAAGTTCCTCGAACGGCATAGGTATTGTGGTTATTTCTGTTCCTCCGTTTTCCTCGGAAAGACTTCCGTCCCGTTGCAGGTAGAAAAAATTGGATTTATTCTCAAAAATATATTTATTCCGCGCATATACTTCTAGTTCCAACCCAACAAGCGGTTCGTCTAAGTTGTCGTTGTCAGGACGGGTCCAGACATCCGGGAAATAGTGATAACTTCTTTGTTTTGTTGATACAAAAATCTTTGGAATGTCTGGATGTTCAAAAACGTCTTTTCTAGATGTGAGTGTGGGTATGACGTATTCTGTTAGATACTCAATATTGTGCTCATTTAGTTTTTCCCATAAAATATTTTCAACAAAAAATTTTAGGATTTTTACATATTCCGGTGAATATGTTTTATATAAAATTAAGTCAGGCGTTAGAATTATTCTGTCTTTCAACCGTTTATTTAGTTTAACCATATCGGAATTTTTTATTAGTCTGACGTTATTTTTCCCGTAAATACACCCTCTAAAATTTCTCTCTCCGATATATTTCAAGAAAGCTGTTGTTTTTCTTCTAGCCTTTGCCAAGAATGCCGCATCGATATTTTTGTACGATACGTCAGAATATTCTTCATTGAGAATTTCTTTGTAATTTTTTCTAACAAAAGCGAATAATAGTTCCAAAGATTTTTTTTCTTTTGCGTTCATTGTTTTAAAAAATAATACGGTTGTTGTTGTTTTTGTTGTTTATTCTAGAATAAACTTCCCACAATTCTTCCACATGTTGTCGTGAATCGTGAAGTTTTAGGAAAAGTTCTTGTGATAAATTTATGAGTATTCCTTGTTTATTAAGATTTGTTGCACAATGTCGATAATATTTTAGCGCTAACTCCTTGTTAGAGGTGAAGCAACGTGTGTGTGGATAGCAAGATTTTAAACTAGTTCTTCCGTATTCTGGAAAATGTCCTAGAACTTGCTTTGTTTTGTATTCATACCAGTTGACAGGCTTAACTCCGACAAATAGGAAGCCTACATTGGGTCCGCCTCCAGTTTTACGCATTACAGGTATATATCCTAGCGTGTTATCTTTTATTGTGTTAGGTGTTATATATTTTTCTATAATTTCACCTGTTCTAGTATTTTCTAGTTCTAGAAAATATTTAATACTGATTGATTTTTTTAAAAATTCAATCATCTTTTCGTTGTTTTCACTTTCTAACATAGTAGATACTAAAGGTGTTTTATTTCTACAAGTTAGATACATCTTGACGATATACATTGTGTTCATTTTTTTTGTTTTTCTTTTTCTTCTCCTATTTCTAGGAAAATCTTTAAATCAAGTTCAATGTTGTTTTTTAATAAACTAATATTTAGTTTATTGTCAACAGAATCAAGACCTAATGCAAAAGCGTCATGTTTATTATAAATTTCTTTCTTTAATTCTGGGAAGGTGTAAATTACGAGTTCGTTTTTTATTGTTTTTGCTAATGAACCGTAAATTAACACCCCCTTAAATTTTAATCCTCCAAAATCATTAATGAAAACAAAGCGATTTCCTACCCTAAAAAAAATCAAAGAATCTTTTTTTTGGCATTGTAGTCGGAGTGCGTTTTGGATGAATCCAAGATTTCTTCTTTCCTTTTTAGGAACTAGGTATAAAAAGTTTTCCCCTTTTATCACCTTTGATACTTTAGATAAAAAACAATCAATATTTTCTTTCATTTAGTTCTAACGTTTTAAAGTTAAACCTATATTCTCGATTTTCCTTTAGTGGACATTTCCGAAAATCGCTAATCAAATCGCCTTCCGGACGGCTTTCTATCCTGAAAATCAATCTCCTAGGGTGCTTTTTTGCGATAAAAACTTCGACGATTGAACCTATCCTCCAATCACTCTTTATTGCGGAAAAAAAGCACCTTAACCCATGATTGAAATTTAGATAAAATACCGGAAAGATCCGCCTTTCTTCATGCGGGTTTTCGAACTCAAATTGATAAACTTTCATTTCTTAAAAAGAAGAATAATTGATAAGCACTTCTTGCGGTAAAATGACTTTAGATTGGAATGATATTCCAATAATCGGCAATGTTGTTTTTTCCTCTTTATCAACTCTAAAAGCTTTTTTCTTCATGCGGCAAATATAGGAAAACTCTTCAAATCCAGCATAAATTAGCATGCATTTAAGCATTTCTCTTTCAAAAAAACCACACATTGGCTTTTTAAGCTCATAAATAATTTCATCTTCCTTTGTTTCTCCTAGTTTTCTTTTTATATTTATTTTTGTTTTTTGGCGCAAAAGACAACTTAAACAACCGTATGTATCAATTATTTTTTTCATTTTGAGAAAATATAAATTTCGGATTTGTGGTAAGTGTGTGAATATCGTACCGATTCCGCATATTTATTTCTATACGTAAAAATATAACTCACTGGTTCTTTTTTTCTTTTTAAGTCTTCAATATGTCTAAATTCAGGCAAAGTGAATATATTAAAAATTCCTTTCAAAATATCTTTTTTTTCACGTTTTTTGAAAATTCCTATAAAAAATGTTTGTTTGTTTTTCAGTGTGGCAATGAGGCAAAACTCATCATTTTTGATGTGGTTCCAAATCTCGACTGTATATTCCGTTTTCATTGCATGTTATAATTGATGTGATAAAAAAGTTCACTAGGAGTTAATCGATCAAGGAGAAGACGAGTTGAGCACGCTCTCCCTTTTTGTGGGTAAAAAATTCCTATTTCTTCCTGTTCTCTAATAGTTCTTATTTTAAATCTTTCTCCGCTTATATTTTTGTTGCTAAAACCTTCGCACGGGGCAAATCCATAATCCATTAAATAAAAAGTTTTATAGTTCTTTAAAAAGTAGTTGCGTAAGTAGAATGTCCATTTTTTGTTTTTTCTATTTACAATAAAAGCTCCACCACTTTTTGAAAAAAACACGTCCGGGAATATGTAAAAATACTCCGAATCTGTATTCATAAAAATAAAAGGTGCCTTCATTTTTTCACCTCCGTAGTTCTCATCTTGTTGGCAAGTTGTGCTATTTTACGCCCTCCTGAAATTATCTCAATTTGATGCCCTGTTGCCACAATCGCACCCATTATTTTTTTGTCGTCGCCATAGATCACGCTAAACGACATCACTTGCTTTTTTAAAAAAATTGTTGATAGATATTTCCGATACTCTTCAACAACCTCTTTTTCCGTGTTTAGATTTTTCAAACATCCTAACACGACAACCCTATATTTCGCTTTCATGTTTTTTTATTTTTAAGTGATACTTAACGACATAACTAGCCGCACACATTGCCCTTCCCTGCAGGGCAATCCAACTCATGCCTCTATACGGAGGCAATTCACCATATTTTTTCTTTTTGAATTTTGAGGGGGTGCAAAGTCTTTCCGCTATTTCATAATCTCTAATCAAGGAGCACCCGCCCTCCGAATATTCACACCAGTCACACGCTCCGTTTAGTAACTCAATTGCGAATGAGTTAATATCCTTAACCTCTTTCCCGTCTTCGATACTTTCTGCAAGTTCGTAGGCATACTCATTCACCGCCCTTCCCCATGCGCTCCTGCTTTTCCGGGCGTTTATCGATTGTAGTGTTCTGATCCTATCGTACTTCATAGCTCCTATTTGTTGTATCTCATTGTTTTTTGTTTTGTTAAATAATAAGTTTTCCTTCAATGGTAAAAAGCGTTGCATAGTCTCCTCTTTTCAATTCCTTAATTTCTAGCCCCGCTTCTGCAAAAACTTCCCTTATTATCTCCTTTTCCTTCTCTTTCGTTTATCTCTCTTGTTGCCTTTCGATTCACCGGAAATACGTCAAAAAACGGATATCTTTCTTTTGCTCTTGTGTTCCTTTCATGCCTTCACTATATCTTTTTTCTCTCATTTGTCAATAGCTTTTTATTATTTTTTTCTCTCATCAACATCTTTTTTTTCTCCTGCTCTCCCTTCTCAAACTCTCTCCCTTTTTCTCAACCTTTTTTTCTTTCCT
>ULIW01013966.1_pt1 | contig 21634 bp, 18 predicted proteins | sample 1950451 | NCBI WGS metagenome assembly ULIW01 (sample SAMEA4835452, study PRJEB28245) | human gut metagenome | biome: gut microbiome; material: fecal sample | place: Denmark | collected 2008 | reverse complement strand
AACCGCAGCTCTACCTGCGCATGTTTACCGACAGGGCGTTCCGGCGCCAGGTGCTTTCGCAGTCCGAACGTCCCCTGCAACACAAGGCGATGCTCTATTTCGCCGCCGCACACCCGCAGATCGAGCGGATCCGCTTCGACAGCATCCCCGAGGATCGGGTCATCTTCGACCCGCAGACCGTCGGGCGCGACACCATCGCCCTGTGGTTCAACATGCCTTCGTCGGCACTTCCCGATACGATCAAGGGCGAGATCACCTATTTCAAGCACGATACGGTCAATGTCCTGCAATCGGTCACCGAGCCCTTGAAACTGGCCTGGAGGTTCATCGAGACCAAAGAGCAGGAGAAGGAGCGCGAGAAGCTCGAACGCGATCGCCGCAAGGCCGAGGCCGCGGGCGAGGAGTGGGTCGAACCGAAGAAGGAGAACCCCTTTGCCTACAAACTCCCGCTGTCGGGCGAGGTGAACCCCGAGAACCATCTGACGATGGATTTTGACTATCCGCTTACGAAGCTCGATTCGGCCGCCATGCTCCTCACGCTGACGCATCCCGACAACAGCATCGAGGATATTCCCGTGCGTTTGGTGCGCGATACGGCGCAGTTGCGCCGCTATTATATCCGTGCGCCCTGGAAAACCGGCGGGCAATATACCCTCACCATCCCCGAAGGGGCCATTACCGATGTGGCGGGATTCTCCAACGACTCGATCATCGGCAAGTATACGGTGCTCGACCCCGAGAAGTTCGCCACGGTGAAGATCCATGTCACGGGTAAGGACGATGGTTCGAAGTACATACTCCAGCTGCTCGACGGCAACAACGCCCTCAAACAGGAGAAGCGCGACGTCACCACGGGCGACTGGCAGTTCAATTTCGTCCCGGCCGGAGAAATCAAGTTCCGTGTCATCGAGGACAAGAACGGCAACGGCAAGTGGGACACGGGCAATGTGGTCGAACGCCGCCAGCCCGAACGCGCCGAGATCTATGCCAACGACGAAGGCGAAGATACCTTCGCCACGAAAGCCAACTGGGAGGTCGAGTTCTCGATTGACATGAACACCCTGTTCGCCCCCGTGACGATGGAGTCGCTTTCGCGCACGCTCGAGGAACGTGAGGCCCAGCGTCTGCGCCGCGAGGCCGAGAAACGCGCCAAGGAACCCAAGAAGAAAGGCCACAGCCACGATAACAACCAGAATAATAACCGCATGAACAACAGCATGAACTCTACGGGCGGCATGTTCAATAATTTCCGATAGCGCGATGATGAAGAGACGATTCAAAAACCTGTTGTTGTTCGCGGCCGCCGTCTGCTGCTGGCAGGGCGTTGCGGCGCAGCATACGCTCGGTTTTACGGCCGGTTACGGCATGGCCAGCGCCCGCTTCGACCCTAAACAGGAGATGAAGGGGATGTGGGGTATCTATACCGCCGGCCTTACATGGCGCTACTATGGTGCGCAACGCTTCGTGGGCGGTTTCGGTATCGACCTCGAATTCCTGCAACAGGGTTTCTCCTTTGCGACCAATGCCTCGCTGGTCGAGGAGCCGAAGGATTTCCGTTACTATACGCGCCATATCAATTCGGTCATGTTGCCCATCGTCTGGCAGCCCCACGTCTATATACTGCGCCACCGCGTGCGCGTTTACCTCGAAGCTGCGGCCACCTTTTCCTACCAGCTTTCGTCGGATTACGAGGATGAGAGTGCCAAGGCATCGGGAATGGCCGACTGGAAGGGGGATTACAACTACAAGACGGCCCGCGACAGCCGCTGGGGCTACGGGCTTGCGGGCGGCGGCGGTATCTCCTTCTTGATACGCCGCTTCGAGATCAATGTCCGCGCCCGTTATTACTTCGGGCTTTCGGACGTCGTCCGCAACCGCAACAAGTATGCGGACAACGGCATCGACGGTTCCGAAAACCCGTTCTGGGCTACACCCATGCGTTCGCCGCTGGACAACCTCACTATTTCGGTGGGGTTGAGCTACCGCTTCAACAAGGAGGGCTTCTCGACCTGGAAACCGCGTCCCAAACGCGAAAAGAACCGCGAAGTCTTCAAATACGGATTATAAATATTCAAGCCATGGAAACCACACGACAGCAGAAAATCGCCAAACAGATACAGAAGGACGTGGCCGAGATCTTCCAGAAGGAGGGTGCAGGCATCGTCCGCGGGGCACTCGTCACGGTCACGGCCGTGCGCATCTCGCCCGATTTCGGCTATGCCAAGGTCTACGTCAGCATCTTCCCCTTCGACCGGAGTGCCGCGACGATGAAGGAGATCGAGCACCAGAACTGGTTTATCCGCCGCGCCCTCGGGCAGCGGATCCGCAACCAGGTCAAGAATGTGCCCGAGTTGCAGTTCTTCCTCGACGACTCGCTCGAATACATCGAGCATATCGAAGAGGCGCTCAAGCACGACAAGCCCGAATAGCTCCCGCTTCCCGACGCCATGTTGCCGCAGTTTTTCGCCCGCCGCTACCTTTTCTCGCCCAAATCCCGTTCGGTCGTCAACCTGATCTCGGGGCTGAGCGTGGTAGCTGTCGCGATGCCTGTCGCTGCGATGATCATCCTGCTTTCGGTCTTCAACGGTTTCGAAAGCCTCGTGAAGTCGATGTATTCGGCCTTCGACGCCGACCTGACCGTCTCGGCGCGGCTGGGGCAGACTTTTCCTGCCGACGCGATAGACACGGCCGCCGTGGCACGGATTCCCGGGGTCGAAGCGTTTTCGTTCGTCCTCGAACAGAGCGCCCTGCTGGAACATGCCGGACGCCAGGCTACGGCGACGGTGCGAGGCGTCGACGATGCGTATGCCGCGGTGTTTCCGCTCGACAGCGTCGTTTCCGCGGGCGAATACCGGGTGCGCCTGGGGGATATCGAACGCCTCGTCATGGGGCAGTCGATGACTTATATGCTGGGCATCCGCTCGCTTGCCGATGCCGATGTCAATGTCTACGCCGTGCGCCGGGGTTCGTTCTCCTCGCTGCTGCCTTTCGACAACTATACGCGGCGGACGGTGCCCCTCGGCGGGGTTTATTCGCTCGACCTGGAGACGGAGCGGACGTATGTCCTGGCGTCGCTGCGGCTGGCACAGGAACTTTTCAGCCATCCCGGCCGTGTTTCGGGGCTTGTCGTCCGCCTGCGCGAGGGCGCCGATGCGGAGCAGGTGCGCCGGGCTCTGGCGCGGCTGTCGGGTGACGATTACCGCGTCCGCACGCGCCACGAACTGCGGGCCTCCTTCTACCGGATCATGACCTATGAGAAATGGGGTATTTTCTTCATTTCGCTGCTGGTACTGGTCATCGCGTCGTTCTCGGTCGTCGGGGCGTTGGCGATGCTGATCGTCGACAAGCGGCGCGACATCGTGACCCTGCGTGCGCTGGGAGCCGACACGTCGCTCGTGCGGGCTATTTTCCGCAGCGAAGGGTTGCTCATCTGCGGCCTCGGCGCTGCGTGCGGGGCGTTGCTGGGCGTCGGGCTGAGTCTTTTGCAGCAGCACTTCGGCCTGATCGAAATCCCGGCCGAAACGCTTCTTGCCAAGAGCTATCCCGTCGAATTCCGCCCGGGCGACCTGCTGGCCGTGCTGGTGGCCTTCGGCCTTGTCGCCTATGTTATTTCGAACATTACCGTGCGCAGCATGGTGAAACATAATGCCTGATTATGAAACGCATTTTCCGTATATCGCTCTGCGCGTTCCTGCTGCTTGCAGGCGCCGCCTGTACCCGCCACAAGATTATCCCCGATGAGAAACTGGCGCAGATCTTCCACGACGCCTTCCTCACGAACGCCTATATCGGCGACGTGCGGGTCAATATCGACTCGCTGAACATCTACGAACCGATCTTCGCCCGCTATGGCTATACGACCCGCGATGTCTACTATACGATCGGGAACTTTTCGAAGCGCAAGAGCGCCCGTCTGGGCGACGTCGTCGAGATGGCGATCGATAAACTCGAAGCCGAGGGTAAATTTTACGACCGTGAGGTTGCCGTGCTCGATACGATCGACAACGTGGCCCGCCGTACTTTCACGCGTACGGTCTATGCCGATTCGCTGATCCGCGTGGGGGCACTGCGCGATACGGCGCGCCTGCGGATCGCCGTCGACGTGCAGCCCGGCGAGTACGAACTGCGGCTCAAATACCTCGTCGACTCGCTCGACCGGAACGAAAAGGGGTTGCGGGGCGTCGTCTGGCTCGAAAACAGGGACGGCGGGCGCAGTAGCGTCTATTCCACGACGCTGCGCCGTAACCGGACGGAGAATTTCACCCGCCGTTTCACGGTCGATACTACCCACCGGTGCCTGCACCTGGATTTCCTGGATTTCCGCGAGAAGCCCCTGCGTCCCTCGGTGACGGTGACCGGCCTCGAAATCGACTACATTCCCACGACGTCCGTTGCCGTCGACAGCCTTTACCGGCAACAACTCGACCTGCGAATCTTTGCCGATGAATTCCTCCGCGCAGCCATCCAGGCGGATAGCCTCTAACCTGCTCTGGACACCGCAGGGTCTGCTCCGCAATCCCCTGGTCGGGGTTGCGGCCGACGGCCGTATCCTCTCCGTCGTGACGTGTCCCGAGCCCGACCGGTGTCCCGGCACCGAGTTCTATGCCGGGGTGCTCGCTCCGGGGCTGGTCAATGCCCACTGCCACCTCGAACTCTCCTATTTGCTGGGGGCGATCCCCGAACGGTGTGGTTTTGCGGGGTTTGCCGGTGCCATGTCGCAGGTGCGGGAGCGCTTCTCCGCCGAACAGCGAGCACAAGCCGTCGAAGCCGCCGATGCCGCCATGTGGCAGGCCGGGATCCAAGCCGTAGGCGATATTTCGAACGGGGATACCGCTTTCGCCGTAAAATCGCGCAGCCGTATTGCTTACCATACTTTCGTCGAGTTTTTCGGCCTGCGCGCCGCGTCGGCCGAGCACATGCTGCCTCTGCTCCGCCATCCGCAAACCTCGCTGACCCCCCATTCGCTCTATTCAGTGCAGGATGCCCCCCTGCGTGCGATCGCTGCCCGGGGCGATGCCCCGCTTTCGATCCATTTCATGGAATCTCCCGGCGAAGCGGCGCTCTTCGAACACCGCGGCCCGCTGTGGGAGTGGTACGCGAAGGCCGGTTTCTCCTGCGATTTCCTGCATTACGGCTCCCCGGCCGAACGTCTCGTGGCCTGCGTGCCGCACGACCGCCGCGTGACCCTGGTGCATGACTGCTGCATAACGCAGCGCGACATAGACATCGTTATGGGCCATTTTACGGCGCCCGTATGGTGGTGCCTGTGCCCCCGTTCAAACCGCTATATCTCCGGCCTCGAACCCCCTGTGGAGCTGTTACGCCGCAATCGCCTCAATATTTGCCTCGGAACCGACTCGCTGGCTTCGAACGACCGGCTTTCGGTTTTCGAAGAAATGCGTATGTTCCCCGGCATCCCGCTTCCCGAACTGCTCGCCTGGGCTGCCGGGGGCGGTGCACAGGCATTGGGTATGGAGGATGCACTCGGCGAAATAGCTCCCGGCCGTCGTTGCGGCCTCACGGTCATTTCAGGGTTGGATTACGGCACGCTGTGCCTGACCCCGGCGTCGCAGATCCGCCGCATCCTCTGACCGGGATACTTTCCCTCCCCGTATGCGTGGTTATCGTACGGATGCTTGCCGCCGGTAGATGAAAACAAAAAGGAGCTTCCCCCGTCGGGAAGCTCCTCGTATTTTGAGGCCGGATGCCTATTTACCCAGTGCGTTGCAGAGTTTCTGGTTGATCTTGCGGATACGTTCCGGTTCGACCTTCATCTCCTTGCGGTCGTAGGTCATCAGTCCGTTGACCTCCATTTCGACGTCGGTAGTCTGCGTGTATACGCCTGCCGAAAATCCGCGGCCGATCAGCTTGTAGAGCATTTCCGCATACTTTTCGTATTCGTCCGTCACCTCCTTGGGCGAGTTGAGGCGGATATAGCCCCAGTTGCGGTCGGGTTCCCAGAGGTGCCCCTTCATCACGAAGCCGATGCCGCCGTACTCACCCAGCACCGTTGCGCGGTTGGTATCGAGCAGCGTCAGGCGCGGGTTGGGGTAGTGGTGCGTGTCGAGGATGTCGCCCGTAAGGTAATGGTTGCCGCCGCTGGCGGGGTTGACCAGGCGCGAAGGATCGTAAGCCTTCGTCCACTCTACGATTTCCTGGGTCTTGAACTGTCCCCAGCACTCGTTGAAGGGAACCCATACGCCGATCGAGGGGGACGAGTAGAGGTAGTCGATGATCTCTTTCCACTCCTTGCGGAAGTTGGCCTCCGATTCTGCCGACCGGTGCTTCTCCTCGCCCGTGAAATAGTTGTGCATCTGCCACTGCGGGCCGCGGTCGCCGCTGGGCATGTCCTGCCATACGATCATGCCGAGTTTGTCGCAGTGGTAGTACCAGCGTGCGGGCTCGACCTTTACGTGTTTGCGTATCATGTTGTAACCCAGATCCTTGGTCTTGATGACGTCGAATGCCAGCGCCTCGTCCGAGGGGGCTGTATAGAGGCCGTCGGGCCACCAGCCCTGATCCAGCGGGCCGAACTGGAATACCGGCTCGTTGTTCAGCTCCAGGCGGACGATGTCGTCGGCATCGCGGCCGATCGAGAATTTACGCATGGCCGTGTAACTTTCCACTTCGTCTATTTTCTTGCCGTTGCGTACCAGGCTTACCTTCATGTCGTAGAGGAACGGTGACTCGGGGCTCCAGAGTTTGGGCTCGGCGACGGACAGTTCCACGGCGGCGCCGTTGAGCGAGCTGCCCTTGGCGACCTGCGTGTCGCCGTCGAAAAGCGCCACTTCGATGCGGTCTTCGGGCTGTGCGCCGCAAACAGGAACCTCGATGCGGAACGACTTGCGGTCGAGGTCGGGCGTTGTCTTCACCTGCTTGATATATTGCTGGGGCACTGCTTCGAGCCATACCGTCTGCCAGATGCCGCTCACGGGGGTGTACCAGATGCCCTCGGGGCGGTTCACCTGCTTGCCGCGCGGCTGGTAGCCGTCGTCGGTCGGATCCCATACGCGAACCCGGATGTCGTTGGCACCCTTTTTCAGGGCCGACGTGATGTCGAACTCGAACGGCGTATAGCCGCCCGTGTGGCTGCCTACGCTGACGCCGTTCACCCAGACGTCGGCTTTCCAGTCTACGGCGCCGAAGTGCAGCAGCACGCGCTTGCCGTTCCATTTCGCGGGTACCGTGAAGCTGTGGTTGTACCAGAGTTCGTTATCCTTACCCAGGCTTTTCCCTACGCCCGAGAGGCTCGACTCCACGGCGAACGGCACGAGGATCTGTCCCTGGAATTTGTCGGGGGTCTGTCCTATGGGCAGGATCGCATAGTCCCACAGGCCGTTGAGGTTTTGCCAGTCGCCGCGTACCATCTGAGGACGCGGGTATTCGGGCAATACGTTCTGCGGATCGAGCTTTTCGCCCCACTGGGTGCGGATACGGTCGCCCGCGGGTTGCCATTGCGCTACGCCGGCAAGGGTCGTCACCAGGGCGGCAGCGGTCAGGAGAATGTTTTTCTTCATACTTCGGGTTATTATTAGGTTAAAATTGTATTTCAAATCCGTACAAAATTAAGCCATCTTATCCGGAAAACAGTCCGCATATATGCACAAAAAGTATATTTATGCTTGGAAATGCGGTTTGAACTGCATTTTTACGGACTTTTCATGCGGGGCACATTTCTTCGTCCTCGGGGCCCCGGCTCCCCTATATCCCGAGGTGCTCTTCGAGCGTATGGCGCAGGTGGTCGCTGTCGAGGTGCGTATAGATTTCGGTGGTGAGGATGCTTTCGTGTCCGAGCATCTCCTGTACCTGCCGGATACTGGCGCCCCCTTCGAGCAGGTGCGTGGCGAACGAGTGCCGGAACGTATGCGGGCTGATGTGTTTGTCGATGCCGGCGCGTTGGGCGGCCTGTTTCAGGATCGTGAAGACCATCACGCGCGTAAGCTGCCCGCCCCGGTTGTTGAGGAATACGACCTCTTCGCCCGAACGTGCGCTGCGGCGCTCTTCGAGATAGCGCTGTATCTTGTCGCGTGCGACGGTGCTGATCGGCACCAGCCGCTGCTTGTCGCCCTTGCCGATGACGCGGATGTAGCCCTCCCCGAAAAAGAGGTCGGAAAGCCGTAGCGAGGTGAGCTCCGAGACGCGAAGCCCGCACGAATAGAGCACTTCGAGCATGGCGCTGTCGCGTATGCCCTTGGTCGTGCGCGTGTCCACGGTGGCGATGATGCGGTCGATCTCTGCGGTGGTGAGGACGTCGGGCAGGTGCCTCCCGAATTTCGGCGTGTCGACGAATTCGGCGGGCGACGCCTCGATCTGGTCGCTTATGAGCAGGAAATTGAAGAAGCTGCGGATGCCGCACAGGCAGCGGGCCTGCGAGGTCTTTTCGCGGCCGCGCTCGAAAAGCCAGCCCATGTAGCGTTCGATCATCGTCCGCTCGACCTTGCGGGGCGTCACGTCGTATTGGCGCAGGATGAAATGGGCGAATTGGCGCAGGTCGCGCATATACGATTCGACGGTATTCTCCGAGAGGCGTTTTTCGAGTTTGATATAAGTACGGTAACGTCGTCCCGTCTCTTCCCACTTTTTCGTGTTTTCTGCCATCCTTTTCCTGCCTTATTTCCGAGATTATCGTTAACTTTGTACGGGCGAAGATACGTAAATTTTACATAATATGAACTATATATCCTTGAATATTGCCTTTTCGGACGACCTGCAGGCCGAGATCCTGACCGCCGAGCTGGCCGACTATCCCTTCGAGAGTTTCGAGGCCGATGCGGGGACGCTCAAGGCCTATATCCCTCAGGAGCAGCTGGCTGACTGTAAGGGCGAGGTCGACGCCTTGCTGGCGCATTACGGCGTGCAGGGACGCTATATCGCCATCGAGACGCAGAACTGGAACGCCGTCTGGGAGAGCAATTTCCCGCCTGTGGACGTCGAAGGGCGCCTGTTGATCCGGGCGCCTTTCCATGAGCCTGCCCCCGCAGGGGTGATGGAGGTGGTCGTCATGCCCAAGATGTCGTTCGGCACGGGGCACCACGCGACCACCTGGCTCGTGTCGCGTGCCGTACTCGACCTGGGCGTCGCAGGCCGTCGCGGGCTCGATATGGGCAGCGGTACGGGTGTGCTGTCGATCGTCGCTGCCAAATGCGGTGCCGCCCATGTCGATGCGGTCGACATCGACGACTGGGCCGACGCCAACTGCCGCGAGAACATCGCTTCGAACGGCGTCGCCGACCGCATCGAACCGATGCTGGGCGACGTGCGCCGCATCGCCGGACGGCATTACGGCTTTATCCTGGCCAATATCAACCGCAATATCCTCACGGCCGACATGCCGGCCTATGCCGCAGCGCTGGAGCCGGGCGGCGACCTGGTGATGAGCGGTTTCCTGGAACAGGACGTCCCGGCGATAGTCGCCTGTGCCGGGGAACTGGGCCTGCGCCCGGTGGCGACCGCTGCCAGGGAGGGGTGGATGATGGTTCACGTGCGCAAAGGGTAGGTGAAGACGTACAAAGGGCGCGGGGTCGTTCTCCATACGCTCAAATACGGCGACTCGTCGATGGTCGTCTACCTGCTGACCGACACCGGGGGGCGCCGCAGCTACATGGTGCAGGGCGTCCGCAGCCACAACGGGCGGGGCTCGAAGCTGGCACTTTTCCAGCCGATGTTCCCGGTCGAGTTCGAAGGGCTCGAATCGTCGCGTCAGCAGATGCACCGTTTCAAGGAGGTGCAGGGCGGCTTTGTACTGCAAAGCCTGCCGTTCGACGTGCGCAAATCGACCATGGCGCTCTTCATGGCAGAGGTTTTGTACCGCCTCGTCAGGGAATACGACGAACCCAACCAGGCGCTTTTCGATTTTGTATGGAACAGCGTCGGGGCGCTCGATTCGATGGACGAGGGGGTGGCCAATTTCCACCTCTGGTTCCTGGCCAACCTGAGCCGTTTCCTGGGTTTTTGCCCGGGCAACGACTACTCGGCCGACGATTGGTTCGATATCCGTGAGGGACTTTATACCAAAACGCGGCCGCAGCACGTTAGTTTTATGACACAGGAATGCACACGTATCCTGCGCGATATGATGGAGTGCGACGTACGTTGCCTGGCCGAAATCGGTCTCAACCGTACGCAGCGCGTCGAGTTCCTCAATGCCGTGCTGGTCTATTTCGGCTACCATCTCGACGCCATCAGCGCGGTGCAGTCGGTGCGGATTCTGCGGGAAGTGTTCTGAGGGAATTGTAATTTTGGAGAGACCAAATAAAAGATAGGAGGGATAGTTATGAAAAGGATGTTTATTCTGGCGGCCGCCCTGCTTGCGGCCCTTGCGATTTCGGCGCAGGAACCCAATAAGTTCGGGCTGAAAAAGCCCGATTCGCCCCGTTCGGGGAAGTATGAGCTTCCCGATTCGCTTCGTAATAAGTTCGAGCTTCCCGACTCGCTGGCGCATTTGTCGCCCTGGAAACCCGATTACCGTGCCGAGGGCCGGATGAAGGTCAAACCCTCGGTTACGATGACTTCGGTGGTGGTGATCCATAAGGAGAACCTGCCCTCACGCGTCACTGTGATCGACAACAATACATTGCGGCTGGGACGGCATTTCACCATCTCGAACGGCCAGGCCTGGAACAACGGTTCCTTCCCCGATGCGTTCCTCGATGCGCGGACGATCTCGGTGCCACTGCCGCGGTAGGATATTGCTGTCCCGTTCCTGTGGAGTGCCGTTCCCGGCCGGGCATTGTTTTGGCGGGGCTGTTCCCCGCTGGATTCCGTGACCCGGAAGTTCGCCGGGACGGAATACGGCGCATTACGGGCGTCTATCCGAACAGGAGCGTGAAGGTCACCCGGTTGGCCGTGTTGGCCGTCAGGCGCAGCGAGCCGTTGTGCAGCTGCATGATGCGGCGCGAGACGCTCAGGCCGATGCCCGATCCGTCGGGTTTGGTCGTGAAGAAAGGCGTAAAGATATTTTCGGTTACTTCGGCGGGGATCGCCCCGCCGTTGTTGCTTATTTCGATGACCACGTTTTCCTGCGGGTCTATGCGCGACGTGATTTCGATGCAGGCGTCCCGCCGTGTCCCTACCGCTTCGCGGGCGTTCTTGAGCAGGTTCACCACCACTTGTCCGACCAGCATCTGGTCGGCATAGATCATCGTGTCCGCCGGCTCGACGTCGAGCCGGATGCGGATGCCCTCCGTAGCGATCAGTGTCATGGCGTGCTCCAGCAGTTCCCGCACCTCGAAGGGTGCTTTCTGGGGCGCCGGGATCTTCGTGAACCTGCGGAAATTCTCAACGAAGGCCATCAGCCGCCGGCTCGTGGCCGAGATCGTATCCAGCCCGTGCGCCACATCGGCATTCATCGTCCGGTCGATATGCAGCAGCGTGTCGCTCAGGGAGGTGATCGGCGCGAGCGAGTTCATGATTTCATGCGTCAGGATGCGCGTCAGCTTGCTCCACGATTCGATCTGCATCTCGCTCAGCTCGCTGTTGATGTCGCTCACGACCACCATGCGCAGCCGGCGTTTTTCGAGTACGATCTCCGAACATCCCAGTGACAGGCCCATTTCGCCCGTTTCGGTCACGCACGACACATGGTGCTTTTCGCCCGGGCGGATCGTCGTCAGTACCCGGTATGCTTCGGGAGCGGGCAGTTCCAGTTGCTGGATGTGGGTCAAGCGCGGCAGCCCGAAGATGCGCAGCGCCTCGCCGTTTGCCTGGTAGACGCTCCCCGCGTCGTTGATGGTGATAAGCCCTGTGCGTGCGTACTCCATGATCAGCTGGTAGTAGCGTTCCCGCTCTTCGGCGCGTACCTTGGCGCGCACCAGGATCTCCTTGATACGGTTCAGGGCGGCGTTGAGCATGCCGTTGTCCACTTTCGACGGGTCTTCATGGAAGCGGAACGTGAAGTCGTCGTTGTCGATGGCGTTGAACATGAAGGTTACACGGCGTATCGAATCGCTGTAAAGCCCTATGAGGCGGTATGCCGCGATCCCGATCACCGGGACGAGCAGGATCGCCAGCGGGTACCATGACCCCGTTACCACCCATCCGAGTGCTCCCGAAGCGGCGATGAGCAACGCCGTGTACCCGATTACGGGGCCGTAGGCTATTCCTTCGCGTTTCATAACCCGTAGCGTTTGATTTTGTTGTAGAGTGTCTGGCGTGTGATGCCCAGCTGCCGCGCCACCTCGGTCAGGTTGCCTGCGTAACGCGCCATCGCCTGCCCGATCATGCCGCGCTCCATCTCTTCGAGCGTCGAGAATGCCGGGGCCTGCACTGCGGCCGTAGCCGGCCGCAGCAGTAGTGTGGCGGGGGTGATCCGCCTTCCGTCGCTCATGATGACGGCTTTTTCGACGGTATGCTGCAACTCGCGGATGTTACCCGCCCAGGGGTATTCGTCCATTTCGCGCACCGCCGCCTGGTCGAAACCCTCGATCGGTTTGTTGTACTTCGTGGCGTAGCGTTTCAGGAACATTTCCGCCAGCGGCAGGATGTCTTCGCGGCGCTGCCGCAGGGGCGGCAGGTCTATGTGGATCGTGTTGATGCGGTAGAGCAGGTCTTCGCGAAACTCCCCCCCCCCGCGCTACCATCCCGAACAGGTCGCGGTTCGTGGCGCAGATGAGGCGGATGTCCACCGCTACGGGCGTGTTGCTGCCCACGCGGAAGATACGCCCGCCCTGGATGGCCGTCAGCAGTTTCGATTGCAGGTGGGGCGGCAGGTTGCCGATCTCGTCGAGGAAAAGCGTGCCGTGGTCGGCGACCTCGAATTTCCCGGCGCGGTCGGCCCGGGCGTCGGTGAAGGCTCCCTTGACATGGCCGAACAGTTCGCTCTCGAAGAGCGTTTCGGGTACGGCTCCCATATCCACCGAAACCATCAGTTCGCCGCTGCGCGCCGAGCGGTTGTGTATCTCGCGTGCCAGCATCTCCTTGCCGGTGCCGTTCTCCCCCGTGATCAGGATGTTGGCGTCCGTGGCCGCAACCTTCTCCACGATTTCGCGGATGCGCGCCATGGCGGGGCTTTCGCCCCAGAACATCGGCTGCTCCGAGGCCAGCTCGCGCTTGATCTCCTTGAGCTGCTTCACCTCGCGAGCCGACCGCGCCAGATTGTAGGCGTTGCGCAGCGAAGCCACCAGCCGGTCGTTGTCCCACGGTTTGACGACGAAGTCCACCGCACCGTCGCGCATTGCCCTCACGGCCAGGTCGATATCGGCGTACGCCGTGAAAAGCACGACTTTGATATCCGGCCTGCGGGCGTGGATCTCGCTCAGCCAGTAGATGCCTTCGTTGCCGGTGTTGATGCCCGCCGTGAAATTCATGTCGAGCAGTATCACGTCGATCTGTTCCTCGCGCAGGGTCGTCGCCAGCCGGTTGGGGGTGGGGAGGGTCAGCACCCGTGCGAAATATTTTTCCAGCAGCAGGCGCAACGCCGCCAGGATGCTGCGGTTGTCGTCCACGATCAGTAACGTTCCCTCTTTTGCCATGGTCATTCCGGATTGTTTTGCGGTAAAATTAGCGTTAAAATCGTGAAATCGTCCCTTCGTGTCCACAAAATTTACAAGGGTGTAAAATTTTTTTACACTTTGTCTGTTGTGCGTATGATGTATTAATTTGTAATACAGTTATTTAGTTTCTTTGGCACGGGGTTGGCTCCGAAATGTCCCGAACGAACAATACCCGCTAATCAAGGATGAAACGACTGTTATTACTCCTCATTCTGTCAATTTTTTGGACACTCGCCGCGGCGCAGATATCCCTGCCCGCCGCCTCTGTGCAGCCGGATGCTGCGCCCGTTGCTCCCGTGGGGGCTTCGGCCGCAGATACCGCGGCAACGGAAACCGTCATCGTCGCGGATCCTGCCGTGGATTCCCTGTCCGACCCCGCCCCGAATGCGGCCGAGCCCGTCGTGCGTATGACCCTCGACGAGTGCATGGCCTATGCCGTCGAACACAGTCCCGTCGTGCGGCAGCAGGATTACACCAACCGCAACTACCGCCAGGACTATATCGAATCCGTAGCGGCGCTCGTGCCCTCGGTCAGCGGCTCGGTCAGCGCCACGACCAGTTTCGGCCGTTCGGTCGACCCCGAGACCAATACCTATACCGACGTTTCGAACCTTTCCAACAACTACGGCGTTTCGGGGCAAATGCCCGTTTTCGCCGGCTTTACGGGGATCAATACCATCCGTGCCGCGAAGGTGATGCGCCTGATGGGTGTCGAGGAGTTGCAGCGGGTCAAGGACGAGGTGGCGCTCAATACCATGCAGGCCTATTTCGACGTCGTCTATTACACCGAAAGCGTGCGCCTCGCCCGTGAACAGCTGGAAACCAGCACCGGCAACCTCGCCAAGAGCCGCAAACTGCTCGAACTGGGGCTCAAGAGCGCTGCCGACGTGGCCGAGCAGGAGGCACAGTGCGCTTCGGACGACTACCTGCTGACGCAGCAGGAAAACAACCTCGAACTGGCCAGGATCACGCTTGCCGAAACGATGAATTATCCGCCCGACCGCCCCCTGGGGATCGAGACGGATCTCGCCATCGAAACCCCGGCCGGCACGGCGCCCTTCTCCGATGTGGTCGCCTATGCCCTCGACAACAATCCCAAGGCCCGCAGCGCCGGTTATAACGTGCGGCAGTCGAAACTCCAGTATTCGGTCGCCCGGGGCGGCTTTTTCCCGTCGGTCTATGTCGGCGGCGGATACTCGACCAATTTCTTCATGAGCCTCGACGACCATTCGTTGTACGAGCCGTTTAAGAACCAGTTCCGTGATAACCGCGGTTACTATTTTTCCGCCCAGCTCAACATCCCCATCTTCGGGGGGCTTTCGCGCCGCACGAGGACGAACCGCGCCCGCAACAACTGGCGGATCGCCGAGCAGCAGCGCGATCAGACGTTGCGTGCCCTGCAAAGCGAAATCGCCCAGAACTACCAGCAGATGCTCGGCTTCGGCAAGGAGTTCGTGCAGGCCAGCAAAAAAAGCGCTGCCTCCGAGCTGGCCTACAACGCCGTCGCCGGCAAGTACGACCGGGGCATGGTTTCGGCGCTCGACCTACAGACCGCCGCCAACAACCTGTTGCAGGCCCGCTCCGAACGGTTGCGTGCCCGGTTGCAATACATTATCAAAACGCGCCTGGTCGAGTATTACAACGGTGCGCCCCTGATCCGCTAACGAAAAAACAGAAAATAATATGGACATCCGTATCGAAAAGAAAAAGGGCATCCGCGCCCTGTTTACCAAAAAAGGCATCCCCTATCTGGCCGGGGCGCTGTTCCTGGTCTTCGTGTTGTGGCTCCTGTTGCGCGACAACTCCTCGACGCTGCGCGTCGATGCCCGTACGATTTCCGTCGGGCAGGTCGTGAGCGGTGAATTCAACGACTACATCCGCGTCACCGGGCAGGTGCAGCCCATCACCACCGTGCAGCTCAGTCCCCTCGAAGCGGGCATCGTCGAGCGGCTTGTGGTCGAGGAGGGTACCTCCGTCAAAAAGGGCGATGTGCTGGTCGTGCTGAGTAACACGTCGCTCACGCTCGAAATCCTGAACAGCGAGGCCGAGCTGGCCGAAAAGCAGAACATCCTGCGCAATACGCTGATCTCGATGGAGCAGGAGAAACTCTCGCTGCGGCAGGACAAGGCGCAGCTGGATCTCGACGTGTCGCGCAAGAAGCGGGCCTGGCAGCAGAACGAGGAGCTTTACAGGAACGCCCTGATCGCCCGCGAGGAGTGGTTGCAGTCGAAGGAGGACTACGAACTGGCCGAAAAGAAACGCGAGCTGAACATCGAGCGGCAGGTGCAGGATTCGCTCTACCGTTCGGTGCAGATCGAGCAGATGGAGGAGAACCTCGACAACATGAAGCGCAACATGCAGCTCATCCGCGAGCGCATCGGCAACCTCAACGTCAAGTCGCCGATCGACGGCGAAGTCGGTCTGCTGGACATCGTGCTCGGGCAGTCGGTCTCCACGGGGCAGAAGATCGGGCAGATCAACGACTTGTCGGACTACAAGGTCGAGGCACAGATCGACGAGAGCTACATCGACCGTGTGCGTGCCGGCCTCGAAGCCACCTTCGACCGTCAGGGCACCGACTACAAGGTGCGCCTGCGCAAAGTCTATCCCGAGGTGCGCAGCGGCCAGTTCCGAGCCGACTTCACCTTCCTGGGCGACCATCCCGAGAACATACGCAGCGGCCAGACCTACTACCTGCATCTCGAACTGGGGCAGCCTACCGAGGCGGTCATCATCCCCCGCGGGTCGTTCTACCAGACTACGGGCGGCGCATGGATCTATGTCCTTGCGCCCGAGGGCGACAAGGCTTATAAACGCCCCATCCGCATCGGCCGCCAGAACCCGCAGTATTACGAGGTGCTCGACGGGCTGGAGCCGGGCGAGCGGGTCATCGTTTCGGGCTATGAGAATTACGGCTCGAACGACGTGCTGATCCTCAATAAATAATTTTCCGCTGAAATTTCTCCGCACCCGTCAAAACCGAATAATATGTTCCGTCAACTCAATTTCCGCTCGTTTTTCAACTTCCTGGGGCGCAACAAGCTCTATGCGGCCATCAATATCTTCGGGTTGTCCGTCTCGCTGATGTTCGTGATCCTGATCGCCGACTACACCCTTCGGCAACTTACGTGCGACGACTACCACGCCAAGGCCGACCGCATTTATGTCATCGGCAACGAGGAGCGCATTACGAGCGGTTATTACCTGCAGAAATACCTGCGCGACCGTTATCCCGAGATCGAATCGACCTGCGCCGTCGCGGTGTCGGGACAGTCCACCGATGCCATGCAGCCCGTCGAGGCCGGACAGGGGAAATATTCGGCGACGATCCTCTTCGCCGATACGACTTTTTCCGGATATTCGATTTCGAACTGCTGGAGGGCGACCGGGAGCAAGCCCTCGCCTCGCGCGACAACGTGGTGCTTTCCGAGTCGTTCGCCCGCAAGGTTTTCGGCACGTTCAACCCGATGGGGCAGGTGATCCGCTTCCCCGACGAGGAAAAGTCGTACGTTGTGAGCGGCGTGGTGCGGGATATCGACCGCTCGGTGATTCCCAATATGGACATCGTCATGCGGGCCGAGCGCCTCTGCGATATCAATTCGGCCAATGACGAGCATATGAGTAATTCCGGTGCCGTGACGACTTTCATCCTGGCGCGTCCCGGTGCCGACCTGACGGCCAAGATACCCGATATGCTTGATTATTTCAAAGAGATATACTGGATCTACAAGGGCAATGTCTATCAGCATGTGACCCTTACGCCTTTGCGCGATGTCTATTTTTTATCCCAGAATAATGATGGGGGGTTCAACTACGGCAGTTGGCCCTTCGTGATGATCCTTTTCGGTGTGGGCGCCGTCATCCTGCTCTTCGCCGTGATGAATTATATCAACCTGACGGTTGCCCAGACCGGGTTTCGCGCCAAGGAGATGGCCGCCCGCCGGCTGCTGGGCGCCTCGCGCGGCGAAATCATCCTCAAACTGATCCTCGAATCGACATTCCTGTGTGTCGTGGCGTTCGTCATCGCGCTTTTCCTGGCAGCCGCGGTGGAGCCCGGCGCTTCGCGGCTGCTGGGGTCGAAAATCGGCGTCTGGCAGGATATGACGCCTGCCGTCGTGGCTTGCTATGCCGCGTTTATCGTGGTGCTGGGCGTCGTTGCGGGCTTTATCCCGGCGATGATGGTGTCGCGCTACAAACCCGTGGACATCGTCCGGGGATCGTTCCGCCACCGCACCAAGATGTTTTACAGCAAGGTGCTTATCACGATCCAGAACGTCATCACCATTGTCCTGATCGCCACCTCGCTGACCATCGGCCTGCAGATCCGCCACCTGATTTCGGCGCCGATGGGGTACAATACGGCCGACATACTCGATATCTCGACCGAAATTTTCCTCGGGAAAAAACAGATTGCGCAGTTCCGCGAGGAGCTGTTGCGCGAGCCGTGTGTCGAGGCCGTCGCCCTGGGCTGCGGTACGCCCCACGACCGGGGCAACAACAATACGATGCAGTATGGCCCCGACCGGATGATCGGATTCCAGATATTCATCGGCGATTCGACCTATTTCCGGATACTGGGGCTGGAGCGGCTGCGCGACAACCACCTCGCCCGTATGAACGACGACAATATGGTCTTCATCAACCAGCACGCCCTGCGGGAACTGGGTATTGCGGAGGACGCCGAAGAATTCAAGGTAGGCATGGATTACTCTTATCCCTACCAAATCGCAGGTATCTACCGCGATTTCCAGATCGGGTCGGCGCTCGACAAGCCCCAATCGGCGATGCTGTGGCAGACGGACGACATTGCGGATATGTACCCGTGGAATATCCTGGTCAAAATCCGCGGGGACAAGACCGTGGCCTACAATACGGTCAAATCGGTCTTCGAACGTATTTCCGACGGTGCGGTCTTTACCGGGGCGGAGTATATCGAGCAGGAAATCGAAGCCGACTATGCCGATCAGCGGCGCATCCTGCACATCGTCGGTATCTTCACGCTCGTGGCGATCCTGATCTCGGCGCTCGGTCTGGTGGCCATGTCGACTTACTACATCCAGCAGAAGGAGCAGGAGGTCGCTGTCCGCAAGGTCTTCGGCTCGACGCGCGGTGAGGTGCTCACGCGCCTGGTGGGCAACTTCATGCGGCTGGTCGGCGCGGCGTTCGTCATCGCCGTGCCCGTGGCGTGGTACCTGCTCGAACGCTGGCTGCAGGATTACAGCGTCCGGATTTCGCTCTCTCCCCTCATTTTCCTGGCCTCGGGGGCTTTTGCCACCGTGGTGGCATTCGTTGCCGTCTTCTGGCAGAGCAGCCGTGCGGCCGATTCCAACCCGATCGACTCGATTAAAAACTAAAGACAGACCCGAATGAAGAATTTCCTATTCGCATTACGTTACCTGCGTAAACTGCGCGGCGGCACCCTTGCCCGCGTGGTGTCGCTTTCGCTGGGGCTGGCCGTCGGTCTGCTGGTCTTTTCGTATGCCAATTACAACCTCACCTCCGACCGTTGTTTCCCCGACCGGGAGCGGATATTCCAACTGTGGGCTCATTATGCCGATCCGCAGCACAGCGGGTACAGTCCGCAGCTCAATGCCCCCATCGCCCCGGCGCTGGCCGAAGAGGTTCCGCAGGTCGAAGCCGCCACACGCCTGTTCGGGCCGCGCACATCCGACATCGTGCGGGGTGATAATGCTTTCCAGGCAAAGTATATATACGCCGATACGATGTTTTTCGACGTGCTGGGATTCGAACCGATGAACGGCAACCCCAAAGAGATCCTGCTCCATGCCGACCAGGTGATGCTTGCGGAGTCTTTTTCCCGCACGATCTTCGGTCGTAAGGATCCCGTGGGGCAGTTGGTATTGCTGAACGGCACCGATTCGCTGACGGTCATGGGGCTTTTCCGCGACCCGAATCCCAACCAGCACCTCGGCGGTTTCAATATGCTCTGTTCGTTCGAAATTGTGAAGCGCGACCTCAATACGTCGTGGCGGGGCGGCGATTCGTTCCCGAGTTATGTCAAACTCCACAAAGGGGCGTCCGTCGCCGAGGTCGAAGCGCAGCTTCCCACATTTTTCGACCGCCACGGATTCACCGAGGATATGAAAGCCTGGAACCGCAGCTACCGGTTTTTCCCGATCACGGAGTCTTCGCGCATAAATACTTCCGCCGGGCTGATCGCATGGGTGTTGATGGCACTTGCGGCCCTTACGCTTTTCGTTGCGTCGATGAACTATGTGCTGATTTCGATTTCGACGTTGGTAAGCCGCTCGAAGACCATCGCCATGCTCAAGGTCGGGGGTGCCCGGTCTTCGGACATCTTCCGCATTTTCTGTTCCGAGACCGCCATCCTGACCTTCGCTTCGGTCATCGTGGCCGGATTCCTGTTGTGGGCCCTGCAGGATCAGGTGCTGGAGATTACCGGGACGCCGATGTCCGAACTCTTCGCCCTGAAGCGCATTTGGGTGCCGTTGCTCGTCATCCTTGCCGCCTTTGCCCTTGCCGCGCTTATCCCGTCGCGTTTTTTCACTTCGGTTCCCGTGACATTGGCGTTCCGCGGGGTCAGCGACAACCGCCGCCGGTGGAAACAGACGCTGCTGGTGGCCGAGATCGTCAGTTGTACGTTTACGCTTACGCTCCTGTTATTGGCCGTGTTGCAGTTCGATAAACTCCGCAACGGCGATTTCGGGTTCGAACATGACCGTATCGTATATACATATGTCAAAACGCCTTTGGGCAACATTTCTTCGGTCTGCGACGCCGTTGCTTCGCTACCCGAAGTCGACGCTGCCGGAGCTTCGCTCGAGGTGCCGCTTTGGGGATATTCGGGAATGCCCTGCATCGACGAAAACTCCAAGGAATTGCTTTTCTCCTGCCGCTGGCTGCTTTGCAACGAGGGCTTTATACCTGCGATGCGGATGCACCTTGTCGGCGGCCGGAACTTTACGCCTTCGAGCAACCCCCTGGAGGCGATCGTAAACGAAACCTACGTCCGTATGCGCGGATGGACGCCCGAACAGGCATTGGGGCATCAGATTACCGACGACTCCTCGCCCGGGGCTCCTCTTTATACGATCGTGGGCGTCGTAAAGGATTTCCGGACGGTCGTGGCTACGGGAGAGGTCGAGCCGATCGTGTTCCATCCGTTCAGCTATTTCCAGAAGTTCGGTGCCACGGACGATTATATGCTGGACTATTTCTTGATGATCCGCCTGCGCGGGATGTCGCCCGAGTCGCTGGAGGCCGTGCAGCGCAAGATCGGAGAATACCCTTCGGGCAACAATCATACGCTCGAAGTTTACGACAACAAACTGGGCCCCATCCTTTTCGAGATACGCAGTTTCCGCAATATCGTCTTTACCGTGAGCGGCATCACCCTGCTTATCGCCCTGATGGGGCTCGTGGGCTATCTGGGCGACGAGATGCGCCGCCGCAGCAAGGAGATCGCCCTGCGCAAGGTCAACGGGGCTTCGACGGCCGACGTGCTGCGCCTGTTGGCGCGCGACGTGCTGTGGATCGCCGTTCCGTCCGTGGTCGTCGGGGCCGCCGTAAGCCGCTGGGGTGCAGACCTGCTGGTCAGCAACTTCGTCGAGCGTGTGGCGCTCCGCTGGTGGCTCTTCGCCCTGTGCGGGGCAGTGGTGCTGTTGATCGTCTGCACCGTGCAGCTCGTCCGCACGTGGCGCATCGCCAATGCCAACCCGATTAACATGATTAAAACCGAATAGTGTGTTATGAAGATCGCATTTCGTAATTTTCTGACTACGCTGCGGCGCTACAAAATCTCGTCGCTGCTGAACGTCATAGGCCTGACGCTGGCATTTACCGCGTTCTACGTCATCATGACGCAGGTCTGGTGGGAGCTGGGTTACAACCGCTCGCTGCACGAAGCCGACCGTATTTATCTCGTGGAGAACGAGGACTGGTACGAGCCCGGGAAATGGTCGTCGTGGCTTAACCGGCCGGTGCCCGAGCGTGTCATCGCTTCGACGGCGGGGGTCGAAGTCGGGGGCTGCATGTGGGGCGGTTTCGGCTCCGGAACCTGTTGGACGAGCAACGAGCCTTCGTTCGGGTATAATAAGTTTTCTGCTTCCTGCGGTTCGGTATCGCTGCCTTTCCTCGATGTTTTCGCTTTCCGTTCGGTCGAG
>ULIW01002487.1_pt1 | contig 27100 bp, 16 predicted proteins | sample 1950451 | NCBI WGS metagenome assembly ULIW01 (sample SAMEA4835452, study PRJEB28245) | human gut metagenome | biome: gut microbiome; material: fecal sample | place: Denmark | collected 2008 | reverse complement strand
TTTTACACCTATTTTGGTATGAAACAGCTGATGTCCGGCGGCGGTGTCATCCTCATCGGCACCCAGCTGATCCCGCTGCTCTCTGGTCTGTTCGGCTAATTAACAAGCGATAGGAGGAAAACCCGCCATTGTTCGACAATATTTTCGCAGCAATCGAAAAATGGATGAGGGAACTTCTTTCCGGCATGGTGGAGTCCAACCTGAGTACGATGTTCACAGCGGTCAACCAACAGACCAGTGAAATCGCTGCTCAGGTCGGGCAGACACCGCAAGGGTGGAACAGCAGCATTTTCAGTATGATCCGTAACATTTCGGATTCGGTGGTGATCCCCATTGCAGGAATCATCATTACGCTGATCCTCTGCTACGAACTGATCTCGATGCTGACGGAACGAAACAATCTGCACGATGTAGACACTTGGATGTTCTTCAAGTATTTCGTGAAGATGTGGATCGCGGTCTATCTCGTCAGCCATACGTTCGATATTGCAATGGCGGTATTTGACATTGGACAGTCGGTGGTAAATTCTTCCTCCGGTATTATCCGTGGCAATACCGCCATTGATATTAGTTCTCTTTCCATGCAGATGCAGGCGGCAATGGCAACAATGGCGATTGGCGAACTGGTGACGCTGGCATTGGAAACCCTTGTTGTAAGCTGGTGTCTGAAAATTCTGTCAGTGGTTATCACAGTGATAATGTACGGCAGAATGATAGAAATATACCTCTACACTTCGCTTGCTCCGATTCCGTTTGCAACCATGAGTAACCGTGAATGGGGCCATGTGGGTACAAACTACTTCCGAGGGCTGTTCGCGCTGGCATTCCAGGCGTTCCTGATGATGGTCTGCGTGGCAATCTATGCAGCCCTTATCGGCAGCATCCGGGTATCTTCGGATATTCACTCGGCACTGTTCGGCACAATGGCCTACACGGTGATTCTTTGCTTCTCGCTGCTCAAAACGGGAAGTCTGTCCAAACAGATCTTCGGCAGTCACTAAAACCGGGAAAATCCAACGAAAGGAAAAGACAGCAGACAACGCCGTTTCCCGGCGGCGGTCTGGCTGTTCTGGCGATAAATGGCCTATGTGACGATTCCCAAAGACCTTTCCAAAGTGAAGAATAAGGTCTTTCTGAACCTGACGAAACGCCAGCTAGTGTGTATGGGTTTCGCGGCGGGCATCGGCGTTCCGTTCTATTTTCTCATGCGCGGTACGCTGGGAACCAGCAATGCGGCGGCAGGCATGGTGCTCCTGATGCTGCCGGAGTTTTTCTTTGCGCTGTATGAGAAAAACGGGATGCACCTTGAAACCATCCTGACAAACTTCATCAGCGTCCGATTCAAACGTCCTGCGGTACGCCGCTATGAGGTCGAAAACCTGTATGAGCGGGAACTGGAAACCGCAGCACCGATCCAGAAGAAAGGAGGCATCCTTGGTAAAAAGTGAACCGAAGAAGAAACCGCAGTCGGGCGGCTTCTTCCAGAGGTTCTTTCGGAAATCCGAAAAGAACCAGAAAGAACAGCGGTTGACTGTGCAGCGTTCCATTCCATATCTGGAAATGGGGCGCGACGGTATCTGCCGGGTGGAGGAACATCTGTATTCCAAAACCGTCCGATTCTACGACATTAACTACCAGCTGGCACAGAACGAGGATAAGAACACCATCTTTGAAAGCTGGTGCGACTTCCTCAACTACTTCGATGCCAGCATCCGCTTTCAGCTTTCGTTCATCAACCATAAGAGCGACATGAGCGAATACAACAAGGTTATCCAGATCGAGCCGCAGCATGACCAGTTCGATGATGTGCGTATGGAATATGCGCAGATGTTGAAACAACAGCTTGCCAAGGGTAACAACGGTCTGGTTCGGACGAAGTACATCACGTTTAGCATCGAAGCAAAAAGCGTTCGGGAAGCAAAGCCCCGGCTGGAGCGTATTGAAACCGATATTCTCAACAATTTCAAGGTGCTGGGCGTGAAAGCCTACCCGCTGAACGGCGTGGAACGGCTTCAGATCATGTACGAAACCTTTCATCAGGAGGAACAGCAGAAGTTCGATTTCAGCTATGACCGCATCCTGCAGAGCGGCATGACGACTAAAGACTTCATTGCCCCGACCAGCTTCCTGTTCAAGAGCGGAAAGGACTTTATGATGGGCGACACCTACGGTGCAGCATCCTATCTGAACATCCTTGCCCCGGAACTGACGGATAAGGTGCTGGCCGAGTTTCTGGACATGGACAAAAATCTGGTGGTCAGTATTCATGTGCAGTCGGTAGACCAGCTGAAAGCCATCAAACTGATCAAGGGCAAAATTACCGACCTGGACCGTATGAAAATCGAGGAACAGAAGAAAGCTGTGAGGTCTGGTTATGATATGGAAATTATTCCGAGTGACCTTGCAACTTATGGTGGCGAGGCCAAAAAGATTCTGGATGATCTGCAGAGCCGTAATGAGCGTATGTTCCTTGTTACGGTGCTTTTCCTCAATACGGCCAAGACCAAGCAGGAGTTGGATAGTGCTGTGTTTCAGACTGCTGGTATCGCTCAGAAGTTTAACTGCACTCTGAACCGTCTGGACTATCTGCAGGAGCAGGGCCTTATGAGCAGCCTGCCGCTGGCAAATAACCTCGTTCCCATCAAGCGCGCGCTGACTACTACCTCCACCGCAATTTTTGTGCCGTTCACCACGCAGGAACTTTTCATGGAGGGCGATTCCCTCTATTACGGCTTGAACGCAGTGTCTAACAACATGATTATGGCAGACCGGAAGCAGCTGAAAAACCCGAACGGCCTGATCCTCGGCACACCGGGAAGCGGTAAGTCGTTTAGTGCAAAGCGTGAGATCACCAACGTGTTCTTTACCACAACGGACGATATTATCGTCGCAGACCCCGAAGGAGAGTATTATCCGCTGGTGGAAGCGTTGGGCGGTCAGGTCATTCACATCTCGTCCACCAGTAAGGACTACATCAACCCGATGGACATCAATCTGAACTATGCGGACGATGATAACCCGCTGGGCATGAAATCGGACTTCATTCTTTCCCTGTGTGAACTTATCATGGGCGCACGGGATGGCATGGAGCCAGAAGAAAAGTCGGTTATAGACCGCTGCCTGCCGCTGGTCTATCAGAAATATCTGAATGACCCGAAGCCGGAGAATATGCCGACGCTTGGTGATCTGTACGACTGTCTGCGGGAGCAGAAAGAGCGGCAGGCGCAGCGTATCGCCACAGCGTTGGAAATCTACGTCAATGGTTCGCTGCGAGTGTTCAACCACCAGACCAATGTGGAACTGGATAACCGCATCATCTGTTTCGACATCAAGGAGTTGGGCAAACAGCTGAAAAAACTGGGGATGCTCATCGTACAGGATCAGGTCTGGAACCGTGTCACCATCAACCGCAGCGGAAAAAAGAACACACGGTACTATATAGACGAATTCCATTTGCTCTTAAAGGAAGAGCAGACCGCAGCATACAGCGTCGAAATCTGGAAGCGGTTCCGAAAATGGGGCGGTGTACCGACAGGAATTACGCAGAACATTAAGGATTTGCTGGCCAGCCGGGAAATCGAGAACATCTTCGAGAACAGCGATTTTATTTATATGCTCAACCAGGCATCCGGCGACCGACAAATCCTTGCAAAGCAGCTGAATATTTCACCGTTCCAGCTGTCGTATGTGACGAACAGCAACGAGGGCGAGGGGCTGCTGTTCTACGGCAATACGATTATCCCGTTCAAGGATAAGTTCGACACTTCGCTGAAACTGTACAGTCTGATGACAACGAAGCCCAATGAGATGGGAAAATACAAGGAGAAAAAAGAAGCATGAACACACCGAACATTTTTGACCGACTGAGCCGTAAGATTCATCATCACTCTGACATGGAGCCGCACGAAAGTGATTCCGGCCCGCCTTTCGATGAGGTGGAGCCGCTCAACTTCCAAGATGAAGAATCGGTAGTGCATACGGTGCTGGAGGACTTTTACGCCGTTGGCACACTGGCCGATGAACTGACTGACGGCTTTCACATGGAAGCCCACGGTTATCTTGACCGTGAGGAAGTGAATGCCCGTCTGATCGCCTTTGCCCGGAAGCTGGAGCAGGTGCTTGATAAGTGGGAAACCCACGCAGCCTTGATCGCATGACGGCTCCAGCCGGAAGGAGGTGATTCCCATAGCAGACAAAAAGTTTCGGGGCAGAGATAAAATCGTCCAGAAAATGACCAAGGATGGTCTGGTGGATGAAAACCTCCGCACCGGGGAACAGAAGTCCGCGACTGCAGAAGAAGAGCCGGAGAAGGAAGATTCGGCAAAAGAAACTGCGGAAAAGGAAGCCGACGAAGAACCTATCGTGGAAGAAGAACGGTGCATGGATGCCGGGGACGGGGAGGAGGATGCACCCCGGCATCACAGCACCGCCAAGCAGAGCGCAGACTATTACAAAGCCCATCAGGAGGATGGGAAGCCGAAGGATGCGCCTGCGGAAGCGGATGTAGAGCCGCAGACCAAGAAAGGCCGACTTTCTTTTGAGGATGAAAAAGGCGGCATTGTCCGTGGTATGGGGATGGGCGTTAAAAAGGTGACCAAGAAAGGAGTGGACACAGCCACCGGGTTTGCCCATCAGAAAGTACATCAGGTAGAAAAGGACAATTCCGGCGTGGAAGCTGCTCATAAGTCGGAAGAAGCCGCCGAACGCCTGCACCACTTTGTCAAAGGCAGGAAAAAGCCCAAAGACAAATCTGCCAGAGCAGAGAAAAGAGGTGGCGAGGATCAGAAGTCCAGCCGCCTGAAATTCTCCGAGAGCGAGGGCGGTACTGCAGAAAATGCAGCAGAACCGCCGCTGAAAAAGAAACAGCCCCAGCCACCGCCGACTGCCGCAGGAGGTGAATCAAAAACAGTCGGTGCGAAGTTTTACCAGAAAAAGCAGTATAAGGATGCTTATGCAGCCGCCAAGCGCGGCCAAAAAGCCGGAACTGCCGCCAGCAAGCAGGCAGCAGCGGCAACCAACACCATTACGGAAAAAGCAAAGGCGGCGGTGCAGGAGATCGTCGCGCAGAATAAAACCCTGTGGGTCAGTATTGGAGTGGGTATCCTGCTGGTGATGGTCATGCTGGGGGCCTTTTCAAGCTGTGGTGCAGCAATTCAGGGAACAGGCAGTACCTTTGTGGGAACGACATATCCCAGCAAGGATGCCGACATGAAAGGTGCGGAAGAGGATTATCTGGAACTGGAAAAGGAACTGGATAAACAGATTCGGCAGATGGAATCCACACATCCGGGCTATGATGAATACCGCTATCAGCTGGACGAGATCGGCCATGACCCGTATCAGCTGATTTCTCATTTGACGGCAGTTTATGAGCAGTTCACCAGAGGACAGGTCAAGCCTGTTATCAAGGAACTGTTTAAGCAACAGTATCTCCTGAAAGTGTGGGAAACCATTGAGATTCGCACTCGCATGGAAACCAGAGTAGGGGTTCGTCCAACGATTGACGCTTTTGGAAATGTCAGCATGGAAACCTATACCTATCAGGAAGAAGTGGAGTATGAATACAAAATCCTCAATGTCCTGCTGAAAAATAAGGGCTTCGATACCATTGCGCGGAAGAACATGAACCGGAAGCAGACCGGACGGTACGATGCCTATAACCTGACCTACGGCAACCGCCCGGAACTGTTCGGCGCAGGCTCCCCGACTTACAGTGGCGGCACAACGGGCAGTATCGGCACGGGCGGCGGTGCTGGCGGCTCCGGCGGTGGCTTCAAGTACGACATTCCCTCGGAAGCCCTTTCGGATGAAAAGTTTGCAAGGATGATTGAGGAAGCCGAAAAGTATCTTGGTATGCCGTATGTGTGGGGCGGAAGCTCCCCAAGCACCAGTTTTGACTGCTCCGGCTTCGTCTGCTGGGTCATCAATAACAGCGGCAATGGGTGGAGCGTTGGGCGTACAACGGCCAACGGTCTGCGCGGAAAATGCAGCTATGTTTCCCCTGCGGATGCGCAACCGGGCGACCTGATCTTTTTCGAGAAAACCTATAACACCGTTGGAGCGTCGCACGTTGGCATCTATGTCGGCAATGGTATGATGATCCACTGCGGCGACCCCATTTCCTACACCAGTATCAATTCGACCTACTGGCAGAGCCACTTTTTGGGCTTTGGCCGTATCAACTGAAAGGAGGGCCGATGGGCAAAAAATTACAGAAATATCTGGATGAAGCCGAAAAGACGGAACAGCAGATCGCGGAACTGGAAGAACGGCTGAGAACCATCCGGGCAGCACAGAAAAAGGAAGAGGACAGCGAGATCATCCGTGCCATCCGCAGCACCAAGATGGGCGGGCGCGAACTGCTGGCTCTGCTGGACAACATTCAGGCGGGCAACGTGACGTTCCTGACTGCTGCAAACAACGCTTCGGAGGAAGCAGAAACGGAGGAAGCGATTGAAAAAGATGCTTAAACGGCTGGGAGTTGTTATCCCCAGCACAATTCTGACCCTGCTGATGGCAGTGGGCTTTTCGACCCCGGCCTTTGCCTTTGTGGACACCACTGAGGTGACGGAGGAACCTGTGCAGGTGATCGAGGAAGCAGAGCCGACGGAGGAAGAAAAGATTCCGTTCACCATCGCAGGCAATGGCGAGGTAGAGGACAACATGATGGATGACCCCAGCAAGGAGTTCTTCACGGTCAAGACCAAGGGCGGCAACACGTTCTTTCTGGTGATCGACCGGGCGCGGAACAGCGAAAACGTCTATATGCTCTCGATGATCGACGAGTACGATTTGCAGGAGTTTCTGGACGATGAAGAGCGGAACGGCAAGCAGGAAGAAGAAACGCCTGCAGTAGTTCTGCCCGAAACCAAACCTGAACCTACCCCGGATGTGGAAATCGAAGAACCGAAAGAAGAATCGAGCGGCGGCATGAATAAGATTCTGCTGCTGGTATTCGTGGCGGCACTGGGCGGTGCAGGTGCTTTCTTCTACTTCTACATTTATAAGCCGAAGCCGAAAGAAGAAACGCCGCAGAGTGAAAATCTGGAAACCGACCAGAGCCTTGCGACTGTGAACGAGGACAGCCAGCAGGAGTAAAACCATGAGATAAGGGGGCAGGGGTAGTCGAAAGGCTATCCCTGCTTTTTTCATAGGAAAGGAGAAATCTTTGAAATATCTGGTGATTGCAGAAAAACCGAGTGTATCGAAATCCATTGCAAAAGTGATCGGTGCATACCGACAGGAGGACGGGTATCTGGAGGGTGGGGATTGCGTGGTCAGCTGGTGTCTGGGGCATCTGGCAGAGTATGCAGCTCCGGAACACTACGATGAACGCTATGAAAACTGGCGTTTTGAGGATTTGCCGATTCTCCCTGCCGAGTGGAAACTGCTGGTACACAATACAAAGAAGCCGCAGTTCAATGTCCTGCGCAAACTGCTCCGCAGCAAGAAATTTGATTATGTGGTGAACGCCTGCGACGCAGGGCGCGAGGGCGAAGCGATTTTCCGCCGTGTGTATGCTCTTGCCGGAAGTAAACTCCCCATCAAGCGGCTGTGGATCAGCAGCATGGAGGATGCCGCTATCCAGCAGGGCTTTGAGAACCTGAGAGATGGCGCGGCCTATGATAACCTGTTTGCAGCGTCCGAGTGCAGAGCAAAAGCGGACTGGCTGATCGGCATGAACGGAACCCGCGCTTTTACGAAAAAGTACGGCAGAAAACAGACCATTGGCCGTGTGCAGACCCCGACGCTGGCGATGCTGGCCGAACGACAGGCAAAAATCCAGAACTTTGTAAAAGAACCCTATTATAAAGTGGAACTGTCCGGCGCGGGTGTTGTCGTAGCGGTATCGGAACAGATGACGCAGGAGCAGGATGCGGATGCTATGCAGGTTGCTTGTGATGGGCAGTGCGCGGTGGTTGGCAGCATCGAGCGCAAGCGAGTGGAGAAGAAGCCCCCGAAGCTGTATGACTTAACGACCTTGCAGCGAGAAGCTAACCGCTATTACGGTCTGACCGCCAGCCAGACCTTGCAGGCATTGCAGGAACTGTATGAAGAAAAGCTGGTGACATACCCCAGAACAGACAGCCAGTTTGTGACTGAGGATATGCGCAAGACGGTGGAATCTCTGGTACTGGCCTTAGATGGCGCGGCGGCAGACGTAAGCTGCGTTATCAACAACAGCAAGGTCACAGACCATCATGCGCTCCTGCCGACTATGCAGGGTGCAAAGTGTAATAAGGCAAAGCTGTCCGAAACCAAACAGAAGATTCTTTCGCTTATCATCTGGAAACTGGTGCAGGCTGTGCAGCCGTCGTTCATCTATGAGGATGTGCTGGTAACAGTGTGCTGCCAGGGCAGGAACTTCACGGCAAAATATAGGGATGTTTTGCAGCCCGGATACACGGCAAAACCCGTTCCGTTTGTGGAGCCGGAAAAGGACAAGGATGTGCTGCTTCCGAAAAAGCTGGAGCAGGGAATGGTTCTTCCTGTGGTACGGGCAGAGAAAAAGCAGGGCTTTACTTCACCGCCGAAAGTCTACACCGAAGATACCCTGCTGTCGGCCATGGAAACCGCAGGCAACAAGGAATTTGAAAAGGACACCGAGAAGAAAGGTCTGGGAACCCCTGCAACGCGCGCCGCGATTCTGGAAAAGCTGGTATCCTCCGGCTATGTGCAGCGCAAAGGTAAGCAGATGATTCCCACGGAGGACGGTGTGGCCGCGATCCGCAATATCCCGGACTATCTGAAATCCGCCAGCATGACAGCTGAGTGGGAAAATGACCTGCTGCGGATGGAGCGCGGCGAGATCAAGCCCCACGATTTTATGCAGGGCATCCATGGACTGATCGATAAGATGCTGGCTGACCTCCGGCAGATTCCTACCGTCGCGGCGACTCCCCATCATAATAAGGTAAGCGTAGGAAGCTGCCCGGTCTGCGGAAACCCTGTACATGAGAGCAAACTCAGCTTTTGTTGTGCAGACCGCAACTGTAAATTTGCTCTCTGGAAAGAAAGCAGATACTTGTCCAACATGAGAAAAACGCTGGACAAGAAGATGGCGGTAGACCTTTTGAAGAAAGGCCGCACCCATGTAAAAGACTTTTATTCCGCGAAAAAAGATAAGACATTCGCCGCTGACCTTGTGATGCGCGTCGAAGAAGGCCGCGCACAGTACAGTCTGGAATTTCCCAAAACACCGATGAAAACGAAAACGTAAAGGAGGTTTGACCCTTGCCACAGATTAACGATATTCGAGAATTGGCGCAGCAGAACGCCGGGTATGTCAGTAACTCGCCACAGGACTGGATGAGTTATCTGGATGTGGCGGCGCGGCTGTATCGCTATTCGTTCACCGATACACTCCTGATCCACGCACAGCGGCCCGATGCAACCGCCTGCGCAGAACTGGAACTCTGGAATCAGAAAATGAGCCGATGGGTCAACCGTGGCGCAAAAGGCATCGCGCTTCTGGATGATACCGGACCGCGTACCAAGCTGCGGTATGTGTTCGATATTGCTGACACCCATCTGGTGCGCGGCGGCAGAACACCGCTCTTATGGAATCTGGACAGCCACGAGCATGAGCAGACGATTTTAGACCATCTGGCAGACACCTACGGCCTGTCGCAGACAGACAGCATGAATACTGCCCTGATGGAATTGGCACAGCAGCTGACCGCCGACAATCTGGATGAAGCGATGGATGGTCTGGCCTATGAGGTGGCGGATACGTTTCTGGAAGAACTGGACGAAGATAACATCCGCGTCCGCTTCCGGGAACTGATGACCAACAGTATTTTCTATACGCTTTCCCGCCGCTGCGGGCAGGAGCCTATGGATGTGCTGGACGATGATGACTTTATCCGTATCGTGGATTTCAACAAGCTGCCGGTACTGTCGTTCCTTGGCAACGCGGTTTCCGAACAGTGCGAAGCGGTTCTTTTTGACATTGGCCGTGAGATGCGGAAAATTTACAAAAAAGAAATCACGCAGCAGCTTGAAAAATCCGTTGACAGCTTGTATAATACTAATACGGACTTTAACGTACTAAAGCGTGAAAGCAAAGAGAATACGACCAAAGGAGGACAAGAAAATGGAGTTGACGTATTACCGCAAGGGAGATTATCTTTTCCCGAATCTGGCCGTGAAGGACGAGCCGCAGACCATCGGGAAGTACGGGATGCTGCGCAGGACGTACCTGAAAGAGAACCGAAGGAACTGGTATCAGAGTATGCTGATGAGCGGCAGACTGAACCAGTATCTGGCGCAGATCGAGGAAGAAGCGGAGAACCGGATGGAAACCCTGCTGGACGGCCTGAACGAGAAGTTCCCGGCACCGAGCAAGGAAAAGGACCCGCTGGCATGGGCAGCACATCAGAACAGCCTGACGGCGATGGCCGAGGAGATCGTCTTGAAGGAATTGGTGTACAATTAACGGAAACAACAACGGAACAGGATTTGAGCGAAGCAGAGGAAGAAATTGCCTCTGCTTTTTCTTTGCCTGATCTGCCGACCGTGGAACAGCAGATCCGTGCCATCGAAGAACCGATCCGGGCGCGGTATGCGGACGAGATTGCACTTGATTCCGAAGTAGTCGATGAAATCCTGCGCACGGGCAGCAACCGAAGCAAGGGTCAGCTGCGCTTGATCTACAATTTCATGGTCGAGAAAACCCCGGAAGAATATACAGAGTTCGTGAAAAACGAATATGGCACGGGCGGCAAAGGCTTTGAGAGTGTCGGTGCAAAGTATGCCGTCTGGTTCGATGATCTGGGGTTGCGCATTGCGGCAGGTGACACGGCAAAGGGCGGTACGATTGCCAATGCGTCTTTATCCTGGGAGGATGTCAGCAACCGTATCCATGAACTGCTCCGGCAGGGCGAGTATGCTCCGCAGGCGGTTCTGGATGCTGCACGGCAGAACGCCTTGCAGGAACACGCGCAGACATTGGCTTACATGGAACGCGATTTGGCCGATGGCGTTGCCGAAGCAGTGTTTCAGGATACAGAAATCTTCAGGGGCGGTTTCCCGGAACTGACAGACAGGCTGGCAGGCTTGCTGGATGATACGGATTTTCTGACGGACCTGAATGATAGATTATCCGCACTGGGAGAAGCCTACGTCGAAGATAAAGACCTGATGCGGATGCACTTTTATAAGCCGGATAAGGTGGCGGCACTGTTCCACCAGTTTGCGAAACCCTATCAGAATTATGCAGCAAGAGAGGACTTTCACTGGAACGAGTATAAGAAGTTCATCACGGAAGATGAAATCAATGCTTACTTCACACGGGGCAGCAATTATTCAGACAGTCGGCTGGCAATCTATTCGTTCTTCTTAAATCATGAAGATAAGAAAGAGCGGGCAGACTTTCTGAAAGACCATTACGGGATCGGCGGCAGCAGCCATGCCCTTTGCGGGGCAGATGATTCTCACGAAGATCACGATGGCAGGGGCATTGCTTTGGAGCGTGGCCCATACGGGAACCCGGATGCAAGCGTACATCTGAACTGGAATCAGGCTGCAGGCCGAATTGACCGGCTTATCCGTGACAGTGAGTATTTGAAGCCGGCAGACTACTCCCGGATGCCTGCTTATGAGCAAGAGAAGATGGCAATGCGGGTGATGGGATTCTATCACCATCTGCCGAACGACGTGGAGCGGCCTTATCCGCAAGACCTTTACCATGAAGAAGGTCGAAAGGCTCTGGTTGAAAAGCTGGCAGACCCCGAACAGGCGGTGGAACTGCTGGAACAGATGGACAATGCACTGCTGTCTGTGCCGCTGGATTCCGAAGAATATGAGCGAAAGGCAGAATCCCTCTCTATCCTGCACCAGTATGTCGAGGGAACGTACACGATTTTCCCGAAAAAGAAGAGGGCTGTTGAGATTGCGGTTCCTGAACAGGGACAGATGTCCATGTTTGACTTCATGGAGCAGGAGCCGCAATCGAAAGAGCAGTCAACCGCCGCAGCGGTTGAGAACTCTCAAAAGGCAAAAGTCGTTGCGCGGTATCAGTCAACGGTGATGATGCAGGCGGGATATATTGAGGATATTGCAATTCTGCAATATTCCGATGGCAAGTTCTATAACCATTATAACTATGACGAAGAAAAGGGCACAGGTGCTGCAGAAACAGGGCCGTTTAACAGTCTGAATGATGCAAAGGCGGTCATTCGTCAAACGAGAGAAGATGCAAAAACAGTAGAATCGTTTGAAAATCAGCCCAAGCAAATGTACAGCAGAGAAAACGGCAGTTTTCTGTATTTGGACAATAACCATCTGTACCGCATTGAGCGTTCCAATGCTCATGACGTTTATCTGAAAGATATGGAAAATTCGGCGGTGGCTGGCCGGGTCATTCCGTTACCGTCATATAGCGAAACGCTGGCGAAGAATCCGCTGAACGATTTCCTGAAACTGGATGCGGACCACACCCAGAAAGACAGCCGCAGCATCTATAAAGAATGTCTGTACACGCTGTTGGAAAAGGTAGAGCGCAGCGAAATCTATCCGTTGCTGCGTGACCGCGATACCACCGAGGAAGAAGCGGAAAATCTGATCCGTGAGAAAATTGAGGATTTGTTTGCTCCCAGTGAGGTGAAAAATGCCGCTTATTCTGAGGCATTTGACACATGGGCGCAATTCGGAGAGTGGATTCAGGAAGATATTTTCCAGCGCACCTATCAGGACGTTATTACGGACAGACGGGATGCTGTTGCACTGTATCAGGATAGCATGGATGCTCCGCAGTGGGTACGCGGCATTATGGTTCCGTATGCAGCGGAAGAAAAGACCGTTGAGCCGACCTTGCAGCCCCTGCCACTGGATGCCGCCAACGAGTATAACGCGCTGAAAGAGCGTTACCCGGATGCGCTGGTCGGCTATGAGCAGTACGGCAACTTTGAGTTCTACGGCGAGGATGCAAAGCGCGTTTCAGAACTTCTTGGCAGCAAGCTGTTGGAAAAGGAAACCGCACTCGGCAAGGTGGAGGTATCTGGTTTTCCGCGTGAACAGTGGGTTTCGCAGGCAATGAAGCTCTGGAAACAGGGGGAGAGCGTCTATCTGTCCGGCCAGCAGGAAGATGGAACCCATGCCCAAACGAAATACTTCCGCAGAGAGGAATATCTGCCTGTTAATACCACCATCGAACTGGACGATAGAGAGTTCCGTGTGGATTCGGTGGACTTTGGAAATGGAACGGTCAGTTTGCAGGACATGACCCTTGCAAAAGAAGCCCGGTATCCGATTTTCCGAACGGAACAGCTGGAGTACATTCGGCATCTGTACGAACAGGCAGATGTACCGATGGAAGAAGCGGTTGAAATCACAGTCTTTACGGCTCTGCACAATGCGGGTGTGGCCTACGAGGATTTCTCCCCGGAGCAGATGGATGTGATCTATTCGGCGGCAGAAGCAGGCGGCGAGTTGGAAGAACTGCTGAATCCTGACTTCCCGCCAGAACAGATGCAGCTGATCGCAGATGTGCAGAACCGAACGGATGCCATCAGCCGTGCAGCAGCAGAGGAAGCCCTTGAACCGCTGACCCAGCAGCCTATGACCCCGGCAGAGGTCAACCATGCACGGCGGCAGCACAATCTTCCGCTGGACAGTGGAGCAGAAACAGAACAGCCTGCACAGCCCAAACAGAAACCTATTAACTTTCGCATTACGGACGATGATCTCGGCGCAGGAGGGCCGAAAACAAAGTATAAAGCCAATGTGGAAGCCATTCGGGTGCTGCAGACACTGGATGCAGAGCAGCGGCAGGCTACCGCAGAAGAGCAGGAGATACTTTCCCGGTATGTGGGCTGGGGCGGCATTCCGCAGGCGTTCGATGAAAACAACGCGGAATGGTCGAAAGAGTATGCCGAACTGCAGTCCCTGCTCACGGTAGATGAGTATAAGGAAGCCCGTGCCAGTACCCTGAATGCGTTTTACACTTCTCCTACGGTCATCAAGGCGATGTATGAAGCCCTGAGCAATATGGGATTGTCCAAAGGCAACGTGCTGGAACCATCCTGTGGTGTCGGCAATTTCATGGGTCTGGTGCCGGACAGCATGGAGAAGATTCGGATGTATGGTGTGGAGCTGGACAGCATTTCGGGCCGCATTGCACAGCAGTTGTACCAGAAAAACAAGATTGCGGTGCAGGGCTTTGAAACAATGCAGTTCCCGGACAGCTTTTTTGACTGTGTTGTGGGCAACGTACCGTTCGGCAATTACAAAGTACCGGATAAGCGGTATGATAGCCACAATTTCCTCATCCACGATTATTTTATCGCCAAGAGCCTTGACCTTGTGCGTCCGGGCGGTGTGGTAGCGGTGGTAACGTCCAGCGGTACGATGGATAAGAAGGATTCCTCTGTCCGTGAGTACCTTGCTAACCGTGCCGATCTGGTAGGTGCGATTCGTCTGCCGAACAATGCGTTTCAGCGCAATGCCAACACTGGCGTGGTTGCTGACATTCTGTTCCTGCAGAAGCGTGACCGTGCAGCAGTGGAGCGGGCTGACTGGATAGACCTTGGCGAAACGCCGGAGGGGTACTCCATCAACCAGTATTTTGCACAGCATCCTGAGATGGTGCTGGGGGAGATCACCACGGAAAGCACCCAGTACGGCAAGCAGGAAACTACGGTCAAGCCCATCGAGGGCGCAGACCTTGCCCAGCAGTTGAAAGAAGCGGTCCGCAACATTCAGGCTACCATCACAGAGCCGGAAATCTCCGACGATGAACTGGATGTGCAGGAAGAACCCATTCCGGCAGACCCCAGCGTGAAGAATTTCAGCTTTACGAATGTGGATGGGCAGATTTACTATCGCGAAAACTCCTTTATGAATAAGGTGGAACTGCCTGCCGTAACTGCAGAGCGGGTGCTGGGCATGATTGCTCTGCGGGAAACCACCCGGAAGCTGTTGGATTGTCAGCTGCATGATGGTTCGGATGCAGAAGTTCAGCTTTTGCAGAATGAACTAAAACAGCAGTACACCGCATTTAAGGCGCAGTATGGTCTGATCAACAGCACGGCCAACAAGCGGGCGTTCCGACAGGACAGCAGCTATTGTCTGCTGGCATCACTGGAAATTCTGGATGAGGAGAAGAATCTCAAACGGCTGGCCGATATTTTTACCAAACGTACCATCCGTAAGCCGGAGCCTGTTACCTCAGTAGACACGCCAAGCGAAGCTCTGGCGCTTTCCATTGGAGAAAAAGCAAAGGTGGATGTGCCGTTTATGATGCAGCTCTGCGGCAAACCGGAACAGGAAATCACGGATGAACTGGCAGGTGCGATTTTCCGAAATCCTGTGACACAGCAGTGGGAAACCTCGGATGAATACCTGTCCGGCAATGTTCGTGAAAAACTGGCCACAGCAGAAATCTTTGCGGCAAACCATGCAGAGTATCAGATCAACGTGGACTACCTCAAACGGGTACAGCCCAAGGATTTGGATGCTTCGGAAATTGAAGTGCGGCTGGGTGCAAACTGGGTAAAACCGGAGTACATCACGCAGTTTATGAAGGAAGTGTTCAAAACCCCGAACTACTATGCCGGGATTGACATTAAGGCAACCTATTCCGAAATTTCAGGTGCATGGAACATTTCGGGTAAGTCGCTGGATCGCGGAAATCCGCTTGTCACCAACACTTACGGAACCCTGCGCGTCAACGGTTATAAGCTGCTGGAAGATGCACTGAATCTCCGGGATACCAAAATCTACGATACGATTCACGATGCGGATGGCGACCACCGTGTGCTGAATAAGCAGGAAACCATGCTTGCACAGCAGGCACAGGAATCCATTCGGGAAGCGTTTAAGCAGTGGATTTTCAAGGATTTAGACCGCCGCGAGGATTTGTGCGCGACCTATAACCGGATTTTCAATGCGATTCGTCCCCGTGAGTACGATGGCAGTCATATTCGTTTTGAGGGCATGACCCCGGAAATCTCTCTGATGCCGCATCAGAAAAATGCCGTTGCGCACATTCTGTACGGTAACAATACGCTGCTGGCGCATTGCGTGGGTGCAGGCAAGACCTTCCAGATGATTGCTGCCGGCATGGAAAGCCGCAGGCTGGGCCTGTCGCAGAAAAACCTCTATGTGGTGCCGAATCACCTCACCGAGCAGTGGGGCGCAGATTTCCTGCGGCTTTATCCCAATGCAAATGTGTTGGTGGCAACAAAAAAGGATTTTGAACCGAGCAACCGTAAGCAGTTCTGCTCCCGGATCGCAACCGGCGATTACGATGCCATCGTGATCGGTCATTCGCAGTTTGAGCGTGTGCCGCTCTCCCCGGAACGACAGAAAGCTATTGTAGAGCGTCAAATTGACGATATTACGCTGGCCTTGGCAGATGCCCGGAGCGAGGACAGCCGCAGTTTTACGGTCAAGCAGATGGAAAAAACAAAGAAAACGCTGGAAGCAAAGCTGCAAAAGCTGAACGACCAGACGAGAAAGGATGATGTGGTTACATTTGAGGAACTGGGTGTTGACCGCCTGTTTGTGGACGAGTCACATTTCTATAAAAATATGTTCCTCTACACAAAAATGCGAAATATCGCAGGTATCGCCCAGACCGATGCACAGAAGTCCAGCGATATGTTTGCAAAGTGTCAGTATCTGGACGAACTGACAGGCGGCAAGGGCGTGACCTTTGCAACTGGAACCCCGGTCAGCAACTCGATGGTGGAATTGTACACCATTATGCGTTATCTCCAGTATGACACCCTGCAGAAGATGGGACTGAGCCACTTCGATGATTGGGCGGCGTCCTTTGGTGAAACCGTCACGGCAATCGAGCTTTCCCCGGAAGGAACCGGCTACCGTGCGAAAACACGTTTTGCCCGGTTCTTTAATCTGCCGGAACTGATTTCTCTGTTCAAGGAATCCGCAGATGTGCAGACGGCGGATATGCTGAACCTGCCTGTGCCGAAAGCAGAGTACATCAACGAAGTGCTGAAACCGAGCGAAACACAAGAAGAAATGGTAAGTTCCTTTGCAGACCGCGCCGAGGCTGTACGCAACGGCAGCGTGAATCCGAAGTTCGATAACATGCTGAAAATCACCAACGATGGCCGAAAACTGGCACTCGACCAGCGGCTTATGAATGATATGCTGCCGGATGAGCCGGAAAGCAAGGTAAATCGCTGTGTGGACAATGCGTTCAAGGTCTGGGAAGAATCTGCCCCGGATAGGGGAACACAGTTGATTTTCTGCGATTTATCGACACCAAAAGCTGATGGTACATTCAACGTCTACGATGATGTGCGGGAGAAGCTGGTGGCGAAAGGTGTTCCTCGTGAAGAAGTGGCGTTCATTCACGAGTATAACACGGAAACCAAAAAGGCTGACCTGTTTGCAAAGGTGCGCGCCGGACAGGTTCGTATCCTGATGGGGTCTACGCCGAAACTTGGCGCAGGAACCAATATTCAGGATCGGCTGATTGCCCTGCATCATCTGGATTGCCCGTGGAAGCCGTCTGACCTAGAACAGCAGGAAGGACGTATTCTCCGGCAGGGAAACCGGAATAAGCAGGTAAAAATCTATCGTTACGTCACTGAAAATACGTTTGATTCGTATATGTGGCAGATTCTGGAAAATAAACAGAAGTTCATTTCCCAGATCATGACTTCTAAATCTCCTGTCCGTGCCTGCGATGATGTGGACGATACCGCGCTGTCCTATGCCGAAATCAAGGCACTGGCAACGGGCAATCCCTACATCAAGGAAAAGATGGACTTGGATATTCAGGTCAGCAAACTGAAACTGCTGAAAGCCAATCACACCAGTCAGATTTATAGCTTGGAATCGGATATTGCACGCCGCTATCCACGAGAAATTACTGCGGCAAAGGGTCAGATCGAAGCACTGAAAACGGATATGGAAGCGGCAAAACCGCTTCTGGCGCAGGACAAAGATCACTTCTCTATGGAAATCAGCGGCAAGGTGTACACCGAACGCAAGGAAGCAGGTGCAGCCATTATCGAGGCTTGCAAGGCTTTGAAAGCGGCTGGCACCGAGGGCAGAATCGGCAGCTACGGTGCGTTTGAACTGCATTCCCGGTTTGACAACTTCGATAAGGTGTTCCGGCTATCCATCAAGGGTGCATGGAACTACTCGATGGAAGTCGGCAAAGACCCGCAGGGTAACATTCTGCGCGTTACCAATGCGCTGGCAGGCATTGAAAGAACGCTGCCGCAGGTGGAACGCAGGCTGGAAACTTTGGAACAGCAGTTGGCGCAGGCAAAGGAAGAAGCCAAACGTCCCTTTGCGCAGGAAGCGGAACTGGCTGAAAAATCTGCGCGCCTTGCGGAGCTGAACTCTCTGCTCAACATGGATGAAAAGGGCAGTGAGGATGCGCTGGGAGTGGACGAGGACGCAGCCGAAACCGAAGTTGCAGACAGGCCGCGACAACCTGTGAACTATGCGGGCCGCGTTGCAGAGCGCACTGCGGACAATGTGCGGAAACCCTCTGTGCTGGCACAGCTTCATGCAAAGCAGGCAGGGCGCAGCGCAGAACCGCAGAAATCCCAGAAGCGAAAAAGTCACGAAATGGAACTGTAAATAGGATAACCCCGTTAGATCTCTGCAAGGAATCTAACGGGGTATTTTTGAAAAAGGAGGGCATTTGCTGACATTAACACCGATCAATCTGAAAACGGCAAACGCGTTTGTGCAGCAGTATCACCGCCACCATAAACCGACGCGAGGACATAAGTTCTCCATTGGCGTATCGGACAATGGCGCATTGGTGGGGGTTGCTATCTGCGGCAGACCCGTGGCACGGCGGCTGGACGATGGCTACACGCTGGAGGTCAACCGTCTATGTACGAATGGAACGCCGAATGCTTGCAGTATTTTGTATGCGGCGGCATACCGTGCAGCACGGGCCATGGGCTACAACAAAGTTATCACCTACATTCTGGACACGGAGAATGGCAGCTCCCTGAAAGCTGCCGGCTACACCTGTGAGGGCAGAGCCGGAGGCTTGGAATGGAACGGCGCGAAGGCACCGAAACAGGCTGACCAATATCCGCGCCAGATGAAAACACGATGGGTCAAGAAAAAGGAGGGTTTGCATGGCAGTTGACCGCAAACAGCAGATGAAAGAAATCACGGAACGGCTGGAGCAGGGCGTAAAGGACATTTTTACATCGGAAATGTACACGACGTATCTGCGCACGATGGCAAAATTCCACAATTACAGCTTCAACAATACGCTGCTGATCGCTATGCAGCGGCCCGATGCCACACTGGTGGCAGGGTTTAACGCATGGAAGAATAAGTTCAACCGTTACGTTAAAAAAGGCGAAAAGGGCATCCAGATCATTGCTTCGGCTCCCATCAAGGAAGTGGAAGGACGCGAGAAAATCGACAAGGATACGGGTCTGGTGGTGCTGAACGAAAACGGTGAGCCGGAAATGGAACGTGTGGAGTATGTGATTCCGCGTTTCCGCGTGACGACAGTCTTCGATGTTTCACAGACGGATGGGGAACCGATTCCGTCGCTGGAAGTGAACGAACTGACGGCCAGTGTCAAAGACTATGCGCTGCTTACGGCGGCAATCGAGCAGGTATCACCGGTGCCGATGCGGTTCGATGAAATCGAAGGGGAAGCTAAAGGATATTACAGTGATGCTGACAAAGAAATCTGCATTCAGGTCGGCATGGGCAAGAGCCAGACCATAAAGACGATGATCCACGAGGTTGCTCATGCGATGCTGCATAACAGCGATTTCATGAAGCAGAACGGCGAGGAAAAAGATCGGCTCACAAAAGAAACCGAAGCCGAAAGCATTGCATTTACGGTTTGCTCGGCTCTGGGCATTGATACATCCGACTATTCTTTCCCGTATGTGGCAAGCTGGGCCAGCGGCAAGGAGATGAAAGAATTGAAAGATTCGATGGATACGATTCGATTGACCGCTGCCGACTTTCTGGAAAAGCTGGAAACGGCGATGGCAGAAAGGAGTGCAGAGCGCATGACCGCGATGCAGTATGCGGAAAAGCTGATTGCCAATAGGGAGCAGGAAAAAACGATTTTCGATGATGAACAGCGAAACCTTATCGTGAATTTTGCTTTCAAGCTGGATGACCGGGCAGCAACGGAAGAACTGGTAAACGGTCTGGCGGCTGCACTGGCCGAGGATGACAAAGAAGAAGTCAACCGTCTGATGTACGATGCGCAGGAGAAAATCGAAAATCTCCCGGATGGGATGATTGGCCTTTCGGAAATGCACGACTACGGTTATCTGAACGATGATGTGCTGCCGCTGACGAAAGAGGGCGCACGGGAGTGGCATCGGCTGGGTGAGAGGATTTATCCGCTGTTCCGGGATGGGACGGCAGGTGATTATGTAAGCCAAGAGGGAATCGAGCAGCACGATGGCATTTTCGGCATTAAGGCAGACGCATGGGATGCGATCCTGCTGGAGCAGCGGGAAGATTATGCAGAGGACGAGTATGCACGCCCGGATTTTCCGCTGACAGTGATAAACCGTGAACAGGCTTTACGACTGTATGACGAGGGGAAGCAGATTTATCTTGTCCGCATCAGTCCGTGGCCGATTCTTGTCACGGCACGAGAGGAAATCGAGCGCGGAAGTGATACCTTCCAGATTGCAATAGCAGATTTGGAGCAGGAGCGGAACATGACAGAACAGGAAAATGTGCTGCTGTATGGCAGCGAAAAGCAGTTCGGTATTTATCAGATTACAGAGCGTGACCCGGAACATAACTATCGTTTCATGGGGCTGGACTATGTGCAGAAGAAAGGCATGACGGTTTCCCGTGCAGATTATGACCTGATCTATGCCGCACCGCTTACGGACAAGGATACGCTGGATGGCATTTATGAACGGTTCAATATCCAGCGGCCGGCAGACTTTACAGGGCATTCGCTGTCGGTCATTGATGTGGTGGTACTCAATGATGGCAGTACGGTCAAAGCCTACTATGTGGACAGTATCGGTTTTGCGGAACTGCCGGATTTTTTCAAGGAAAGGAATATGGATTTGCAGAAAGAGAACCTTTTGAACGAAAAATTGCAGGAAATCGAAATCTTTGATAAGCCTGGTCTTTTTAGCAATGGCCGACTGCGGGATGAAGATGTGCCGGAGGGCTTATATCGCTATGATCTGCGCGGCTCGGACTACGACCCAGGCCAGCCCATTACAGTGGAGAAAACTGTGGTGGTGAACCATGCGGCATCTGTTCTGATGGTCGAAGAACTTGACCTTGGCGCAGAGGGGCGGTTGGAACTGGGCGAGGAAGGACTGAACTTCACAGGCGCAGAGTTGACTGTGCGAGAGTTCATGGAGGAACAGCAGCAGAAAAGAAATGGACTGATCCACGGTGATTCCGACCACATCGCAGTCGAAGGGCATATCGGCACATGGTACGCCATTGATGAAACAGAAGTCGGCGGCGAAAAGTTCTTCCTGCTGGAGCATGAGGAACACGGCGATATGGCGGCCTGTGTTGCAGTCAATGAGCAGGGCAAGCTGGTGGCAGAGGATTTGTGGAACGGCTTCGATGAAGATTTTCAGGAGGCTGTGCAGAAATATTTCTCTGAAAAATGGAATATGCCGAAAAAAGAAGATGTGGTATCGGAGATCATTGAAAAGGCTGCGCCTGTGCCGGACAACAGCGCACAGGACTATTCGGATGTGCCTGTCTACTATGAGCCGTTCAGCTATGCCAAAGAAAATGACGAGGTGGATTTATACCGTACATCCTATCGGCTGAACAGCGAGTGCAAGCAGGCAATCCATGAAGCGATTGCGGACAATTATGATGGAATGTACCTTGGCGATGGTGTAGTCGATCAGGTGGTGCGGCAGTACGGCATGGAACGTGTGGGCTACATCCTGGCAAACACCTTGCACCACAAAAGTTATGATGGCCGCTTTTCTCACAGCAACAAGGAATGGGCAGAGCAGGTCAGCACCCCGGAGCATAACGTAGAGCGTATGACGTTCCGCACGGATTGGGTGGTTGACAGTCATCCGGCTGTTTTGGATGGCTTTGTGACGATGTACCGGGATGAACTGGAAGCGCAGAAAAAGCTGGAACAGGAACAGCCTTTCATAAAGCAGTTCTATGTGGTCGAAAATTTGCAGGCCGCGCCTTTGAAAATTGAGCGGTTCGGCAATCTGGACGATGCAATGTCGCAGTATCAGGCGCTTCCGAACCATTGCATGAAAGCCTTGGGTGTGGAGAAAAATCCTGATCCGCTGCCGGGGTCGCTGGATATTTTGCAATGCAAGAACGGCATTGACACCATCGTAGAGGACTACAAAACGGTTCCGGGCTGGGATAACCCGTATATCCAGAATCATGTTTTCCAGCCGTTACAGGGGGCCTTAGCCGTGCAGGATGTGGAACTGGCCTACGAATTGCCGGATGCCTATTTCCATATCCAGACTTGTGAGGATGGTTTCGACTATACCTTATATAATAAGGACTTCACGGAACGGGATGGCGGCATTCTCGAAACGGATGGAGATAAGCCTGTGCGGGAGGCTATGACGGAACTGCTTGCAGAGTTTGGCTGCGATGCGGCAGAGGGTAAAGTCATGGACGCGGCAGAACTGCGGGAACAGGCCAATACGGTGGCTGAACAGCAGGCAGAAGTTTTGAAAGAAAAACTCGCCGCAGAAAGACCTGCGCCTGAAGAAACGCTCAGCTTTTATGTTGCGGAGTGTTTGGAGTTTACGTTTGCGGGAGAGTTCCACGACCATCTGACGATGGAAGAAGCTTTGGAAGCCTATGACAAGATTCCGTCCGAACGGATGAACGCCGACAAGTGCATTGGATTCTGCATCGAGGAAGATGGCGGCTTTGTTGGAATGTATGAGTTGGTCGTGAACGATAAAGTACAGCGCGAGAACATCAATTCCATCAACTATTTCAGGGATGATAAGCTGGTGCAACAGGCTATTTCCGATATGGAAAAACTGATGGAGGCACGGCAGAAGAGCAAAGAGCAGGAACGCAGCAGTACGAAAAAGTCTGTTCTGGATGCCCTGCGCAGTCTGAAAGCAAAGAAGCAGGAGCAACCTGCACAGGAACAGGATAAGCCGAAGAAAGCGAAAAAGAAAGGGATGGAGTTATGAGCAATGTACACTTTGATGAACTGGAATTGATGCTGATGGCGATGTTTGAGCAGCCGACACTCAAAGATACGATTCAGGTGTTGACGGAGGTTCAGCCGCTTGTGGCAGAGGATGCAGAGATGGCTGCGCTTGTCCAGCAGACGATCCCAAAGATGCAGCAGTTGAATGAGCAGCAGTTCAAAGGGCTGGAGCTGGAATGGTATAGGCCGGAGGATGATGCAGGAAAATGAGTTCAGATGTGTTTGCAATCTATCAGATCGATAATTCTGAGAAAAACCGTGAGTATCGCTGCCGCAGCTATGAATACCAGATTCAGCATGGCTTTATGATAACCGCAGACAATTATGGCACGGGCTACTCTGGTACGGCTTCACGGGGAATGGGCGCGGAAGCGATTCGTAAAAAGATGGAAAGCATTAACCCGGACAAATTCAAAATTAGAAAATTTGGGGTCAGTGATGTCATCGGATTGACTGCGGCAGGCAAAACCTCTTTTTTCTATGTTGATAAGGATAGGCTGGTGAGATTCAACGGCTTTTTCCCAAAGCCCCAGAGCGGCACATACCTGATTCTTGATGAGGGCGGCTATCAGGTGGCAGGGCAAAAAGGCACATGGCTGGTATCGGATGAAGTAGAGGTCGATGGTCAGCGGTTTGTTCAGATGAGAAGTGAACAAACGAAGAATCCACCACCGAGCATTATTCTTCACGAGAGTGGAGCCTTTGTGACGCAGACAGCTTTAGGTTTCGATGGAGAAGCTACCAGAAAGATGAGTGCTTTTTTACAAGGCCCAAAGCCTGAACTGCTGCACCATCAGAAGTTCTTTGAAAACGGTACAGCGGAACGCGCCAAAGAATCCGGCACGGAGCAAAACTACAATATGATAGATGGCTGCGTCAACAATGTACCGAAAAAGCCCCGGCGCATTGGCGGCAGGTGGTCGGTGCTTGATCGGCTGCATATTAAGCAGGCTGAGCGGCGACAAAAAGACAATGCGCCGCAGCAGGAACAGGAAAGAAGCCGAAAAAGTTAAAATACCGTAATATCGTTGAGATGGCTTCCCCCAAAAGGAGGCCATCTTTTTTGCGTTAGAATCAAAAATGTAAAAAACTTTTTTACATCACGATTGATTTCCCGAAGTTGATGGTATATAATAATAGCAGAAGGGAGAGATGAAAATGCGTTTTGATGAACTTTTTGAAATGAGAAAACTGACAGGGACAAAATTAAAGGACTATATTCGCAGCAATGGATTCTCAAAAGTATCGTTCTGCAAGAAGACAGAGATTTCTCGCCCTACTTTAGATAAGATTTTGAATGGCGAGATAGATAGCAAAAGCACGTTCGATAAGCACTTGAACAAGATTCTTACCAGTTTGAGCATTGACCCGGATACTTTGATGGGATTTTCACCGAGAGTGCAAAGTGTAGATGCCGTGTACTCGCAGAATGCGCCGATTGATTATCAGATGAATGATAAGGCAAAAATGGAGTACGATCTGTTGCAGGATATTCTAAACCTTTGCAGTGTTTATTATTAAAGGCGGAAGGCTATGAGTGAGCGAATTACAGCAGCCAACTTAGATGAAGTTATCAAAAGGAACGAAGTCATTGAGGAACAGATGAAGCAGAGTGCTTCGCTTATCTGGTCAAAATACAATCCGATGCAGATAAATTCTCCGATACAGTTGGCGTTACAGATTTTAAGACCGTATGGTTTGATACAGCTGCCGATTGATAATCACTATTTAAGCGGAGCGATTTTTGTTCGGGATGGAAAACGAATCCCCTTGATCAATACGGCACTTCCGAGAGCAAATCAGTATTTTACTGCGTGGCATGAGATTTATCATCTATTGTTTGATGAAGTTTCTTTTGACCATTTGATTGAATCCGAAATCCTGATGGAAGAACGAAAAGCAGAATACTTTGCGGCGCTTATGCTTCTGGGAAATCTTATGCCGTATTTTGAGGGCTTAAAGGATATGGAGTTCCAAGCAAAAGCGTTTCAGTGCATGAACGCTTTCCAAGCTCCCTATAAGGCGGTGCTGATTTCTCTGTATGAAAGTGCAGTAAAGAATGGGAATACGGCTATTGCGGAAGAAGTTAAGGAAAACTTTGATGTGCAGGTTGAAGATATTGCACAGAGATTCCGCGATTTGGGATTGGATGATTCCCTTGTACGGCCTTCGTATGTAGTAAATGTAAGTCCGCTGCAAGAGAAAATCAATAAGACGATTCGCAATGAGCCGGAAGTGGAATACCATAAAGACAATGAAGCATTTCTGAAAATGGTTTTAAGTGAATTTAAAATGCTGACGGGAGAGGCCGATGCTTAATATACCAGAGTATAAAGAATATGCTGGGGAAACCAAAATAGCACTTATGGATAACTCATCACTGGCATTTATGCACGAGCTGAGCCAGAGAAGTTATCCATCTGATGGAATCCTCAGCGTATACGATTTGATTCTGATACCAAAGTGGGTAATGGAGGAAATTGAAGATTCTACATACAGAAGCACCTATGTTGAGCAGCTTCAGGCACAAGGGTATCCTATTCGTTGGATTGATGAAACAAAGTACGGTGCTTTTGTCAATGATGAAGATGTGAACCTGTACTACATCATTGAAGCTGCGGTATCGCGTGTGTCAGAGTTGATGCGCTTCCTTCGCAGAAAAGTAAAAACCGAAGATCTGATTGACTTGCCTTCCGCAGAAGAATGGATGAATCGACTGTATGATGAATGGCCGATCCATGGAAGAACGCTGTCAACGGGTCGCACTCTTAAAAAGAATGCGGGAGAAATCTCGTTGACGATCCTTGCTGAAATATTCGCGTGGTATCATGATGGAGTGGACAGCCTGACAATCTACACGCAGGATACGGATGCGCATGAGTTCCAAACGAATGCAGAGCGCATTTTAATGGGAAATTCTGAATTTACTCCTGCGATGGATTCTCCGATTTCGGTGGCCTTTAAGTCAAATGACTTTATTTTGTGCCAGATGTATCGTGAGGGAGCCTTGACTTTGGATGCGGTGCGGCAGCTTCGCCACGATGATAGAAAATTGACTTATACACGGCAGCAAGCGGATAAGTCGATTATTTGCCGCAAAGAAGTTATAACGAAAGAGCAGTTCATTGATTTGATTCAGGATGCGACAGTTCAAATCCTGTTCTAAGAGTAATATGGTAGAAAAGGGTCAGCCCTAGTCTTTCGCAGGAAAGACCAGGGCTGGCTTTTTGTTTTATAGAGAGTGTTCGTTCTTTCGGGATTGCTGCTGTTCGCGCCGTGCTTCTCGTTCTGTTCCCAGAATGTTATCTACATTGGCACATACAGTCTGGAGTTCCCTGTGGTAATCTTTGAAATAGTGGTAGGTGTCATACTGGGCATCTTTCTGAATGGTAAGCTGCTCCTTTTCAGCCCGGAGGTCTTTCATGGTCGGGAACCTTCCATCTGGGGAGTGCTGCTTTAGGATGCGGAGGGCTTCTTCATATTTGGCAATATCCTCTGCATGAGCCTGACGGAAAGATTTCTTATTGCCGGATTTCAAGAAATCACCATAGACTGATTTTGTAGAAAGATACTGGCCTAAATAACGAATCTGCTCATTGACTTTTTTCAATTTTGCTTCGGTGAATTTGGCATCACTTCGGGCTTTTGCCATTTTAGATTGAATGGCGTCAGTGGTATCGGAGAGTTTTTCGTAAGAATCGTATCCATGTTCCTGCACATAAGCGACTGTTCGTGCCATCTGCTGCAAATTGGAAATCTTGACTTTCTGCGCATAGGCGCGGCTCTGCTGTGCTTTTACGCAGGTCTGCAAGTCAACCACAAGGCGCAGATCGGACTTAATGAACAAAATAGCCATAGGATCATCTGCTGCCCAATGAGGATTGTTCCGTTCTTTGTTCCGCGCATTTTCTGCAAAAATGCGGAGAAGCCTGTCGCGGTCATAATTAGAACCGAGAGCGC
>ULIW01025224.1_pt1 | contig 28214 bp, 33 predicted proteins | sample 1950451 | NCBI WGS metagenome assembly ULIW01 (sample SAMEA4835452, study PRJEB28245) | human gut metagenome | biome: gut microbiome; material: fecal sample | place: Denmark | collected 2008 | reverse complement strand
GGGCGAATTGTTCGAGAAATCGTTCTTGTGTGATTGTCATGTCAGTTAGGTATTTGTCGTTGTTCACTCTGCGAGTAGATCGCCATGCTTACCAGCTCGTCGATCATGCGGGAATCTTTCTGCTTATTGAGAAAGGCGTTGTAGACATTGCGCAGCCGTTCGGGAGGAATGCGGTTGAAGTTGTCGGACTTCGTGGCCCGACACGCAATCGCTTTGATGTCGGCGATGTTCTCCGGCTTGCCCTGCATCCGCAGCCAGCCGCCGATGGCCGCGATCACCTGCTTGCGCAGGCGGTCGAGTTTCACCGCATTGCTGTCGAGGCGCTTTTCGAGCGCGCGGCAGATGTTCATCAGATCGTCGTTGTTGATGTCCGCAGAACTCTCGACGCCGTAGCCTTCGATGATCGCGGACTTCTCCTCGGCAGACAGGCGCAGCCTGCTGCATAGGGTGTGGAACTGCCGCAGCAGCCACTTTTGTTGTTTTTCCATTACACTTGTTGCCATATTATTCAGTTATTCAATGTTTGCCAAATATTCCGCTGCGCCTTCCTCCCATATCACGAAGTCCTCGCCGCCTTCGCCCTTTTCCCGGTCCTCGAACCGCGTTGTCGTGAACACCTTGTACCCCTCGACGTGCATCTTGATATCGGACAACTTGCGGATTTTCTCGGCGATGGCGGGCGACGGTTTGCCCTTGTCGTCCTCGTGCGCGAGAAACACGAACAGCTTGTTCGGGTAGTCGTTCACCAGCTTTTGATAGTCCGACATCCGCAGCCCGATCAGACACATCACCGAGTCGATGATTACCACGTTCGGACTCTTGCGCTTCGCCAGCCGCGCCCGCAGTTCCGGGATGCCTTCCTTGTCGAGCAGGATCACCTTTGCGCCGACGGCCTCCATGCCGACCCGGTTCCATGCCTTTTGCAGCGAGAGCGACAACCCTTGTTCGAGGGAGTCGAAGGCCACCTTATCGACGAAGTTCGTGAGGTACTTGGCGAGTTGCAGGGCAAACGTCGTTTTACCTACACCGGAATTGCCGAAAATCAACCACGACCCCTTTAATTCGGGACAGCCGAGGGCCGCCTTGAACGCGCCCTCGAACGGGGCCGGGTTGAATTTCGCATCCGCGACGTTCTTGTTGCTGATCGCCTTTGCCATTTAAAGAGCGTTTAATTACCGTTTAAAGCCTCTTTTTTAGCTGCGTGAACACGCCGTTTCACGCGTCGCAGATCGCACTCGCAATCGTCGATGATCTCCTCGATGGTCGCCCGGTCCGTGACGCCGTTGGCGATGCACACGGCGGCAATATCCTCGTTGTTCACGACGGGCATCGGGACGAACTTCCGTCCTACACGCGAGTAGATTTCCTTGTAGCCTTTCCGATTTGCCTTCACGCCGCGCGTGATGCGCTTCTTGAGGTAGTCGGTCGCGCAAATGACGATGCCGCACTGATCTTCAAGTTTGTTGTACAGGCTGATGAAGAAATAGAGCACCTGATCGCTCAACTTGTCGGCCTCGTCCATGACGATAATCGGCGTAGCCTTGCGCTTGAGGTTGTAGACGGCTTCGGAAACCATTTCGGCAACCGTGCTGCCCGTAGCTTCGACGCCCATCACCTGCAACAACTCGGCGAAGAACTGTTTGCGATTCCAGTACTCCGAGCAGGACAGCACGAACACGTCGCGGTGCTGGCGGGCGTATGTCTGTATCGCCTGCGACTTGCCGCACCCGGCATCGCCCGTCACGGCCAGCACCAGCGCGTTCTCCTGCGCATCTTGGAGCAGGTCATACATACGGGTATAGCCTTGGGTCTGTATAACAACCCATTTGCGCGGGTCGTAACCGATCTGCGCCGCGATATTACGCCACATCTCCTCGGTGATTAACTCCCAGTTCCCGTTAAAGATTTGCGAGATTGTAGCGGCGCTTACGGCGTTGAGCGATGCGGCGGCCTTGTTTTGGCTGCCCTTCAAATCGCAGTACGCTTTCAGCAGGTCCGCGATGGCTTGTTTTTCGGTGTCTTTCATATCAGTAGAGATTAAATATTGATTCTTTCTTTGCGGGTTTCGGAGCGATCTCCTCGACGGTCTTAACCTCGATCTCCTTCACATTCACGGCCGCGAGCCGCCGGGCGTTGCGCTGGTCCTTGTGCTGGCCTCGTGAGTCGCAGAGCACCGCGCGGGCAAGGGTGTTGTCGAGTTGCGGGTTGTGGGCGAACAGTTGCTCGACTCTTTCGCCCGCAATGGCGAGCTGGCCCTTTACGTGACCTTCGAGCTGCGTGTTGTATTGCTTCACCCGCGCAAGCTCCGCGGCGTCGCCCTCGGTCCGCTCCACCAGCGCCATCGGCTGCACGTATTTGCTTTCGAGCATGAACCGCAGCGCACCGTCATCGCTCACGGCCAGCACTTGGTCGAGATTGTCCGGGTCATACTTCACGTTCCAGCGAATGTGCGCATACTGCCGGAAACGCAGGTCGAAGCAGTCGTAAGACCTGCGGGCGCCGAGCAGTTTCACATTCAGCCCCGAACCTTCGAGGGCGTTCTTGTAGCCCGTTTCCGCGCCGAAGTTGAGCAGGTATTGCTCCGTCGAGAGCGGCAGACGGCGGTTTTCGGGAACCTCGGCCCACAGTTTCAGATAGTCGGCACGCTTGGCGGCACGTTCCGCCTCGATGATATTTTCGATCTGCATCCGGCAGCCCGCCTCGTCGGGGAACTCCTTGCGGTAGGCGTTCAGCGCGTCGGCGTTCGGCTGTTTTTTCTTGTCCGAGGTGATACCGAAGCCCGACCAGTTGCGGCACAGTTGGCAGTAGCCCTCGTTCAACGAACGAAAGTACCGCTCGACGGGTTTCGACTTGGCGTTCTTCACGCGGGCGGGCGTCACCTTGTCGCCAGCGACCGCATAGATCGGGAACATGGCTTTCATCGCGTAGTGGTCGCTCTGTATTTGGTTGGCCCGGTAGCGCTGGCCGAACAGATCGGCTGTATGGTTCACGGCATTGCGGACCGCCTCTTTTATCAGCGCCGAGTTCTCCTGCTCGCCGATGGCGTAGCCTATCGGGTAGTTCGTACAGGGGTCGAGGACTACAACCACGGTGAGACGGTTCGAGTAGGTCGTGACGGTGTAGCCGTTCTTGTCGGTGGCAGTCCGCTGGAAATACAACTCCACATCCCAGCCGTCGAGGCTCCACATGTAGAGCGGCAACGCCGGGCGGCGGCGTTTCACCTGCATCGCGCGGTTATTGTAGAACTCCGAAGCGCCCAAGCGTCCGGCCGCCGTTTCCAGCCCGTACTTTTTGCGCATTTCCTGCACGGGGCGTTCCGTGATCGTCTTCCAGCCAAGTTGCTCGGCAACGGCATTGTAGATCATCACGACCTGCTTGTCGTTCAGGTTGCGGGGGTCGGAAATCAATTTGAGTATCGTGGCCTTCTGATCGTCGCTCTCGACTTTCGCGGCGTTCGCATTTTGGAACTTGCCGGAGATCAGCACCTCGTAGTTCGCTTTACCGCCCCGGAAGAACTCGTTAAATTTCTCCTGCAAACGGCGCGGATTTTCGGGCAGAGAGTGCGGGAATCGGTCGGCGATACGGGGCAGCGCCTTTGCCGCATTCGCCCAAAAATCTTTCTTTTTAAGTGTCCGTAGCTTGCCCACGCGCTGGCGTTGCGATATACATTTTTCCAACCGTACCCGAAACGCTTCGAGTATTGCGGCGTTATTGGCGTACTCCTGCTGCTTGGTGAAGTCCAAGCCGCGGGTGCCGTCGATTTTATACTCCGCATAGAAATTCATCGCAACTCCATCCGGGACGATCTCGTCGATAAACTTCTTGCTCGCGGCCTGCGCTTGCAGATCGGGGTAGCGGCGGTAAACCTCGTTTTTGTATTTCACAGGCAGACTATCCACGGCGAACAGAGCCTCACGGCCGTTGCCGCCACGACATAGCTGTTCAAGCTTATTTTCGCGTCGATACCACTTTATCAGGTCCGGTGACATAATTCCCGCCGCCAGTTCCCCGTGTGTGATACAAAGCCTATTTTCATAAACTTCCATTGTTCAACCTTTTGTTGTTGCTCCCGTGCCGGTATCGCTCCGGAGTAATGCCTTTGCATTCACGGGATTTTTAGTTAATTTTACGGTTGCGAAACCTTTTAACTAAAAAACTGTATCATGGATAATGATCTTAAACTGATCAAGGCGGAACTTGCTATTCTACTCAAACGTCTCGAAAAACTCGAACACTCGGTTAAGGGCGGGATGCGTAGCGCTCCTTTACAGAGCTATGTGGATGAGTTAGAACGCGAGGCGCTGAAAGTCATGGATCAGATTCGATAGGGATATTCATCCCACGAATCTATCCCGTATTTATTCGGGAAGTATAGAATCTTTCTGTAGATCAGCAGGCCGAATACACGATATTCGGTTTGGCTTCCTATTATCTGTGGCTCATTACAGTCAGAGATAAGCGGAGTTGTTGTTTTGGTAATCATAGTTTGAAAGTTATTTGGTTGTTTTAAACGTTGCCATTACCGCGAGTTGCAGACTCTTGTAAGCGAGCTTGACAAGTAGCACTAACTTTTTCGTTGAATTTTCTGACCTCTTCGATTTGTTGCGTTTTCATGTTATTCTGTTTTATAATCTCTTTCCCAATTTGATAATAAATGTCTCGTAGTCGGGTGCGCCCCATTCCTTAAGACCTTGTCCGACCTCAATCCCTTTGCATTCCCAAAGCATGCGACGCTTGGTGTAACCGTAAGAAAAGCACACGGCATCAAAATCTTTTTCGACAAATTCGACGCACAGAGCCCCATCAAATTTGACGTTTTGGCATAGCCTTGAAATCCAATAGCGAGTGAACTCTCGGTACTCCTCGCGCTTATCGCCGCTTTCGATAGCATTGTACCATTCCTTTTTGAGCGGCAAATACAAGATTTTCATTTCTTTGCCATTTTAAAAGTTGTCATCACCGCGAAACAACTGCCCACGAAATTTGCGATTACTAACCATGCCGACCAGCCCGGATTGGTGTCTGCCCAACTGCACATCAACATCTGCGCGGAACACCACCACAGTCCGGTCATCTTGCACCTTACGGGCAGGGCGACGAACTCACGCCCCAGCAGTTGGATAGCCCAGTATTTCAGAAAGCGTTTCATAGGGGTTTGGTTATTCTGCCGCCGAGGTTAGGTTCTCGATGACATCACCCGCGGCCGTCATCGCTTCGTCGAGGTACTCGATCACCGTCTGGGCGCGGTCGCCTTTATCGCCGTCTTGGAAGGCTTCGGGCATGTTGTTGTAATACTCCTCCTCTTCGGTTCTGATCTCCTCGATCTCCGACTTAATACCCTCCGTCTTTTCGATAAGCTCCCGGAGGTGTTTTCTGCGTGTGTTGTTCATGGTATTATCGTTTATAAATTCGTGTCGGTTGAACTACTCCGCCGCGGTCGATTGCAACTTTGCGAATTTTCTTTGCGAGGTCGGTATTGGTCTGACCACTCAATGCCTCACTGACGGTTTTTCGGGCTATCCCGAACAGCCGCGCCAGTTTTGCGACCTCGCCATGCTCCACGAGTACTTTTGCCATAGATTCAATTATTTTCGTATATTTGTTGCCGGGGTTACATTTGAAACCATATGATTATTTTCATATAATCAAATCTTTTATAGGATTTTTTTCTTATGACGGCACAACGACTCGGTCAATTCATTAAAAATAAGGGCATAAGCTACTATGCCTTTGAAAATGCCATAGGAGCGTCTCGCGGCAGTATTTCTAAAGCCGTGAAAGAGAATAAGAGCATAGGCTCTTCGATATTAGAAAATATTCTTAATGAGTTTGCGGATCTTAATCCAATATGGCTCCTGACAGGCAAAGGAAAAATGCTCAAGAACGAAGATGAAGACTTGCATCTTTTATGTGAAGATGCCCCTGCATACAAGAGCACCGAAGGGATACCGCTAATCCCTATTGATGCGATGGCTGGAGTACTGACTGAGAACAGTACGGCTGTCATGGATTTTGAATGCGACCATTACATCGTTCCGATGTTCAAAGGAGCCGACTTTTTGATTCCTGTGAAAGGAGATTCCATGCAACCGAAATACTTTAGCGGCGACATTGTGGCCTGTAAGCGGCTTCCGTTCGATGCTTTCTTCCAATGGAACCGCACCTATGTCATCGACAGCGATCAAGGCGTACTTATCAAACGGGTGCGCCGGGGGAAGGACGATCAACACATCATGGTGGTCTCCGAAAATCCCGATTATGAACCTTTCGAGATTGAAAAATCACGCATTCATTCCCTTGCGCTTGTTATAGGTGTAGTAAGGGCCGAATAGGGGCTAAAACACATAAAAAACGGACGCGAAATTTATTTTGCGTCCGTTTTTTTCTTATCTCAATATTACAATAGCCATCCTATCAACGGTTTAGATGCTATTATTGAGTGGGTAAAACCCCTGTTTTTTGGGTATTATAGGGGGGCATATCGCTTAAAAATGCCCGTTTTTTGCTCGAAAAGTGGCATTATAGGGGGTTGAATCGGCAAAAAAACTCACCCCAATACTCACCCCAACACTCACTCCAACCCCAAAAGTGCCCGATTTTTCGACAAAACGAAATGTACAATTTTCGGGGAAAGGTCGAAAAATCGCCCGGTTTTCAAAGGCTGTTTAAGAAGCGATTAAACACCGGGCTGTTTTGCCCCTTTTTCGCCGATTTCGCGCCGTCAGATGGTTCTCGTTAGGAAATGGGCACAAAAAAAAGCGTGCAATCCCAATACACGCCTGTAAAATCGAATCTAAATCCAAGTACCGGAGCCGTCCGAGGCCGTCAAATCACGGTATAATCCCAATAAATCACATTTCGTTTTTCGAGCCAAAATTTGACGCTCTACTGTAAGTTATTGGTTTTCTGTCTACTGTGTTGCTTTTCCTGCTATCCTCTTTGTACTTTTCGTTTGTCTGCCCATACTCCCACTGTTCTCTGGTACAGTAACATGGCAGACCAAGTTCCTGAAGATAACCACAAGCCGTCGAAATGACTGATTCACTCCCACCCATATAAACTCCGTCAATCCGTTTCTCCCGAATGAGTTGTTTCATAGCCTCTGTATTTGTGGAATCTACGTCATAGCACTCATCTGCAATTTCAAATATTCCAGCATTATGGTTATTCCCAGTAGCGATCAGTATAATTCCTTGCTCTTGGGCGAAATCCTGAATCGCTTTTTTCCATAGACTGCCGCCGAGCAGCAACAATCGTTTATTTGCCAGATTTTTCTTCATATATTTCTATTTTGATTTGTTTCATCGCTTGTTCACATGCCTCGATTGCCGCAGCAGCATCTCCCCTTTGAGCAATTACACATCCCATACGGTCGATACTACTATGAATATCTGTGACAAGATCTCCGATTTTTTTTGTACAGATGATATCGCATATACCCGCAATTTTTCGTGCAGCATTTATACCTTCAATAGAATAAATTTTCCCTGGACAAACTTGAAAATAACGAATGGCACTACCCTGTTCGAATTTGGGTTCAATATCGGGATACAATCCTAAGGAAATGTCAATAGTTGCCTTTACCATATCTATTCCCGTTGAAAGAGGTACAAGATGCGTCGTGATACAGTCCCCTCCCATTCGAGCTCCTAACTCGACCATCTTCGGCCCCTGAGCGGTAACAATCATTTCAACGTGAGCAGGTCCCATATTGATTCCGACACTTCGAATTGCTTTGACCGCTAAATCCTTGATAGTATCAATTGTTGTTTTGGATAATCGGGATGGTTGACTATGCCCCATTTCGACAAAATAGGGAGCTCCCGTAGTCAACTTGTCTGTAACAGCAAGAATATGAGGTATTCCGTCAACAGTCATCACCTCTACACTTACCTCCGGCCCCTGCATATACTCTTCAATGATTACGGTACCATGGCGGGATTGTTCCCGGCTGTATCGGTATGCTCTTGACAATTCTTCAACCGCATGAACCAATATGACTCCTCGACTACCGGCATTATCCGTAGGTTTGATAATGCATGGAAAACTTAACTCCGAAATAATGGATTTTAATACTGATTCATTTTCAACTATATGATACCAAGGTGAAGCTACGCCGTCAGCTTTGAAAGCTCGAATCATTTCACCTTTGTCAGTACAACGTAAAGCTGTTTGTACAGAAATGCCGGGTAGGCCAAATTTTTCGGCTACTGCCGCCAACGATCGCATTGGCATATCTGTTGCTAGAGTCATAATTCCATCAGGATGGAATGTTTCTGCAACTTGACAAATCGCCTCTATATCAATAGTACTAGCAGGGAAAAACTCGTCTGCAAAAAGAATCCCAATAGCTTGCGGATTATAATCGGCAACTGCAACATAATGCCCCATTTCTTTGGCTTTCAGAATTGCAGGGAGTTGCAAAGTGGATGCACCAAGAATTAATAGACGGCTCATTTTATTCAGCCTTTTTATCTTTTACAAAAACATTTTCTCGTTTTAACACCGAATATGCCGTGTGAAATAAGATTTTCAAATCGAAAAGGAGAGATACATGATCGGTATAATAACAATCCTGCAGAAATTTTTCCTCTTGACCAACAGAATTACGAAAATAGGCCTGGCTATATCCTGTAATACCGGGTCGTACGGTTAGGCGTTTGCGCCGAACGTCATCGTATTCGGCATAAGGTATGCCCGGTAATACAGGGCGGGGACCGACAAAACTCATATCACCAATCAAGACATTGAGAATCTGAGGAATTTCATCTATACTGGTTTTCCGTATAAAACGTCCTATACGAGTCACACGCGGATCATCACTGGAATTAAATGTAGACCCATCTGTATTACGTATATCGGGAGCATTCACTTTCATTGAACGGAATTTGAACATTTTGAATATTTTACCATTCAATCCAACACGTTGCGCATTATAAAAAGTCGGTCCTCGATCAGTCAGCCAAATCAATGGTACCATGATTAGAATAAGAAGCAGCACAAAGGGTAATGCAAACAAAGCAATTATCAGATCGAACAACCGCTTGAAGAAATGTTTGTACATAACTTTATCGGGAAATGATATCGACAAAATTTGAGATGACGAATTCCACATCTTCGTTGGTGAGACGGGTATGCAATGGAAGCGTTACTTCGTTGCGGTATTGATTGTAGGCATTCGGATAATTGGTAATATCGAACCCGAGAGCCTTGTAAGCAGTCATCATCGGAAGCGGTTTGTAATGAACGTTGCAGGCAATTCCGTGTTCTGCCATTTTGACAATAACTTCGTTGCGTTCTGCCACATCCATATCCAGCAGGCGCACGATATAAAGGTGGCCGCTCGACGAATGATCCGGATCGTAATGATTGAGGACTTGTACATTCGAATTCTTCAGCGCTTCGTCATAACGACCGATTATTTCCCGACGTCGGTGCAACATTTCCGGATAACGTTTTAACTGTGCTAATCCGATCCCTGCCATAATATCGGTCATGTTGCATTTGAAATTGGGGGCAATAATGTCATACTCCCAAGCTCCAAGTTGGGTTTTGGCCAAAGCATCCTTATTCTGACCATGTAATGAGAGTAACTGGAATTGCTTATACAACCACTCGTTATCAATACCAGAAATAGATCGCCATGTAAGCGCCCCGCCTTCAGCGGTCGTAAGGTTCTTCACAGCGTGAAATGAAAAGGAGGTAAAATCTGCAATCTCTCCGCACATCCGGCCATGCCACTGTGCTCCGAAGGCATGGGCGGCATCTGCCATTACGACTATGCGACCGAAAGCCTTTTGGATATCGTTGGCAGGATTAAAAAGGTGTTTGTAATTTTCTATGGCGGCAAAAATTTTATCGTAATCGCAAATGACACCACCTAAATCAACCGGAATAATAACCTTGGTTTTTTCGGTTATTGCTTGGGAGAGTTTGTCGTAATCCATTTCAAACGTCCCAGGAGCTGTATCGACTAAAACAACTTTGGCTCCGACGTGACAGATTACACTGGCTGAAGCTGTATAAGTGTAGGCTGACGTGATGACTTCGTCACCTGGTCCAACTCCAAGTACCCGGAGAATCAACTCCATACAAGCAGTTGCAGAATTCAGACAAACCGATTTCTCAGTCTGGCAACACATCGAGATCAGTCTTTCAAACTCTTTGGTTCGCGGGCCGGTAGTAATCCATCCTGAGCGAAGAGCATTCGCAACTTCTGTAATTTCCGCCTCGGTCATGTCTGGAGGCGAGAACGGTACGTTTCTCAATTTCATATTCATAATCGTATTCTATTCTTTTCTCCAGACCATTTTGTTTACGACAGTAGTGTAGGACTGAATGATCTTAACGACTTTCGTCGAGACGTTTTCATCGGTGTAATCCGGAACGGGGATTCCATAATTGCCCGCGTCGTTCATTCCGATCGCCGTTTCCACAGCCGGCAAAAGCGATTTTTCATCGATGCCTGCCAGGATGAAGTCGCCCTTGTCCAACGCCTCAGGACGCTCCGTCGAGGTGCGGATGCAGACGGCCGGGAAGGGATGGCCTACCGACAGGAAGAACGATGACTCCTCGGGCAGCGTCCCCGAGTCCGAAATCACCGCTGCGGCATTCATCTGAAGGCAGTTGTAGTCGTGGAAGCCCAACGGTTCATGACGAATTACCCGTTTGTCCAGTTCAAACCCTGACTGCTCCAGACGTTTCTTCGAGCGCGGGTGGCACGAGTAGAGAATCGGCATGTCGTATTTCTCAGCCAGCGCATTGATTGCGTTGAACAGACTCAGGAAATTCTTCTCTGTATCGATGTTCTCCTCGCGGTGGGCCGACAGCAGCAGGTACCTCCCCTTCTCCAGTCCAAGACGCCGGTGGATGTCCGAGGCCTCGATTTCCTTCAAATTCGCGTGCAGGACTTCAGCCATCGGGGAGCCCGTAACATAGGTGCGCTCTTTCGGAAGCCCGTTCTCAGCAAGATAGCGTCGTGCATGCTCCGAATAACACATATTCACGTCCGAGATGATATCCACAATCCGCCGGTTGGTCTCCTCCGGCAGGCATTCGTCCTTACAACGGTTACCCGCTTCCATATGGAAGATCGGAATATGGAGCCGTTTGGCGGCAATGGCCGATAGGCAGGAGTTCGTGTCGCCCAGGATCAGCAGTGCATCGGGCTTAATTGTGACCATCAGCTTGTAGGAACAGTTGATGATATTGCCAACCGTTGCACCCAGATCGTCGCCGACGGCATTCATATACACCTCCGGGTCTTCCAAGCTCAGGTCTTTGAAGAAAATCCCGTTCAGATTATAGTCATAGTTCTGCCCTGTATGCGCCAAAACCGTATTGAAATACCTGCGGCATTTCATGATGACCGCTGCCAGACGGATGATCTCCGGGCGTGTGCCTACGATGATCAGTAATTTGAGTTTGCCGTTATCCGCAAACTTTACGTCCGAATAGTCAAGTTTGATTGTATTCATTGTACTGTTGTTATTCTACCGGCTCGAAATAGGTGTCGGGCTTTGCAGGGTCGAAACACTCGTTACACCACATGAAAGTAACCAGATCCTCCGTATCGGAGAGGTTGACGATGTTGTGCGTATAACCCGGAATCATCTCCACGACCCGGATCTTTTCGCCACTTACCTCATAATTGACCACCGGGTAATCGTTGCCGTGTTCGTCTTTGCCCACCTTGCGCAGCTGGATCAATCCGTGTCCGTGCACCACCACGAACTTTTCGTTCTTCGTGTGATGCCAGTGCTGGCCCTTGGTGATACCCGGTTTGGAGACATTCACCGAGAACTGCCCCCTGTCAGCAGTGCGGATAATCTCCGTGAAGCTTCCCCGCGGATCCGTATTCATCTTCAGGTCGTAAGCGAACCGGTCGGCCGGAAGGTACGACAGATAGGTCGAATAGAGTTTCTTGGCAAAACCGTCTTTCGTCGTGTCGGGAATCTCCAGCGTTTCGGTCATTCGCCGGAACGAATGCAGCAGATCTACGATCCCACCCAATGTAATCCGGTGCGATGCGGGGACATAACAGAAATCCCCGTCACGGTGTTCATCGCCCGTAAGCGCTCCGATTAGTTCGTCCACCACGTCGTCGATATAGACCAGATGCAGTTCCACCGACGGATCGTTCACCGTGATCGGAAGGTCGTTGGCGATATTGTTGCAGAACGTCGCTACGGCCGAATTGTAATTCGGACGGCACCATTTGCCGAAAAGGTTCGGAAAGCGATAAACCAATACTTTGGCGCCGGTCTCCTTTGCATAGTCGAACAGCAGTTGTTCGCCGGCACGCTTGGACTCTCCGTAGGGGTTGTCCAGCGCCGCCTGGATCGACGATGAGATCATCACAGGGCACGTATTGCCGTGTTTTTTCAGTGTGTCGAGCAGCGTCGACGCGAAGCCGAAATTGCCCTTCATAAACTCCACAGGGTCCTGCGGACGGTTCACACCCGCAAGATTGAAAACGAAGTCCGCATTCTTGCAGTACAGGTCCAGTTCTTCCGGCGTACTGTCCAGATCGTATTCATAGAGCGTAAGATTTCCTTCTACGGCATAGTTCTTCGCCTTACCGTCGTGGATATTACGCAGTTGGGAAAGGAGGTTCTTTCCTATGAAGCCTTTGGCTCCCGTAACTAATATGTTCATTTTGTGTGGGGCGGCTGGTTGTCAGAAAGAAATGCCGCGAAGAAATGAGATGTAAGGATCGCAATCCGTTTTATGCCCGGACGCATGGCCTGTATTCTTATATAGAGAGGTTACTCCGAACGAATGTCACGCGGCTTGGCGCGGTCGATCATACCCAGATCCTCCTGAATAAAACGGAGGCGCAGTAATTGTTGCTTCATGCCCTCTATATCCAGACGATGCGTATTATGCGAGTGGTAATCCTCGATCTTCGAGATATCCTCGCTACCTTTGGTGAAGAACTTGTCATAATTCAGATCACGTGTATCGCACGGAATACGGTAGTAGTTGCCCATATCGATTGCCTTGGACATCTCTTCACGCGTGACGAGCGTTTCATAGAGTTTCTCGCCGTGCCGCGTACCGATAACCCTCACCTCCGTCTCACCGTATTTCGGGTTCACTTTTGCGTAGATCTGCTTCAGGGCTTCGGCAAGGGTACTCAATGTGGCAGCAGGGGCTTTCTGAACGAACAAATCCCCGTTATGGCCGTGTTGAAAGGCATAGACGACCAGATCCACGGCATCGTCCAGCGTCATCATGAAACGGGTCATGTTCGGATCGGTGATCGTGATCGGTTTACCCTCCATCATCTGCTCCACCCAAAGCGGGATAACGCTTCCCCGACTCGCCATCACGTTGCCGTAGCGCGTGCAGCAGATCGTCGTCGCGGCACCTTCCCCTAATTCACGGCCTTTGGAAATAGCCACTTTTTCCATCAGTGCCTTCGAGATACCCATCGCGTTGATCGGATAAGCGGCTTTGTCTGTAGAAAGGACTACGACGTTCTCCACACCGTGTTCAATGGCCGATTCCAGCACGTTACCCGTACCGATGACATTCGTACGTGTAGCCTCCATCGGGAAGAACTCGCACGACGGAACCTGCTTCAATGCTGCGGCTGCGAAAACATAATCGACGCCACGCATCGCAATATCCACCGATGACTTGTCGCGGACATTGCCGATGTAGAACTTCACTTTCGGGTTCTGTAACGCATGACGCATGTCATCCTGCTTCTTCTCATCCCGACTGAAAATGCGGATCTCCTTGATGTCGCTATTGAGGAAGCGACGTAGCACGGCGTTACCGAACGATCCCGTCCCTCCCGTGATTAATAGGACTTTTCCTGTAAAAATACTCATGTTCTTTTAATTAGTTCTAAAATTTTAGTGCATTGTATTGTTGCATTTTTGGTATCTAATATGAATTGTTGTGCCTTTTCCCCTAATTTTGTCCGTTCTTCTATAGATAGAGAAAGCACTTCATCTACTTTTTCGGCCAAAGCAGTTATCGATTGATCATTTAATGAATAACAATAATGGTAATATTCCTTGGGAATTCCTGGCAATTCATATAAAAGAGTAGGAGTTCCTGAGGCAAGATATTCCATTGTTTTAGATGGAAACGAATATTTTGTATATATACCTTCTGGAGTTCTTGGATTTACTAATAAAGATGCAGTCCGTTGTAGCTGTAATATTTCATCATGAGGTATAGATCCTAAATATTGTATTCGACGATCTTTCGTTGCCATATTTTTTACATATTCTTCTGAATCACCTCTGCCACATATAATCAGAGAATAATTTTCATTTTTTAATAAATTAAAAGCCAATAACAAATTTTTGATACCATATCTTTCTGCTAAGGTTCCAGAATATAGAATTCGACCGTCTATTTTAGGTTGAGGAATATTAACTAAGTTACAAGGAGAATAAATACCTTCAATGACTACGTAGTTTGCATGTTTCGGGAGATACTCAGACATATATTCACTCAAAATACCAAAACATGTTATTTTCCGCATACACGATTTTATTATTTTATTAGCAACCCATTTCATAATATGGTAAAAAATGGATCCATTTGTAGACATGTGCAATGGTAGATCTGTAATAATTACACATATTTTATTATGGTATTTTCGACAAGCTACCAATGTTGAAATAATTGCTGCAATATTCAATGAATATAAAATAATCACATCATTTCGTTGTAGCTTACTTCTTAATGATTTATAAAGAAAGAAATAGCATTCGATGAAATTTTTAATATAAGACCGAGGCTTGATTGATACATTTGGATATAATGAACACCAGGACTTATAAAATAGGCTATATTGAGAGTATAACTTCTTTGATACAACCTTGAATGAGTATGGAATTAATTCAATTCCACAATTGAAAAAACCCTTAATTAAAGATTCTTGATAGATATTTGCAGCTGGATCCGACATAGCATTCAATTGCTGCATCGTCGAGTCGTCAATAGAGTTAATATACGATCCAATTAAATAAAATGCCATAAATATTTATATGTGAAATCTTTGATAATATTGCAGCCGGCATGAAATAGCTCCGATAAAAAGACTAATAAGAAAAAACATCGGAACGCTAAACGATGGATTGAATATAAAACAATTCATGTTAGCTACTATAACAAAACAAATAAATGTAATAAAAGTTATCAAACCTAAATGATCATTATAATCAACTATGTTTTTATACATTTTCAACTTATATAGTATTATGATATATATAGTTAGATAAATAATCAATCCTATAAAACCTAATGAATGTAGAATCTGCAATATGTCCATATGCGCATCCATTCCAACTAAATGCGAGACCGAACTGAATCCTTTGCCTACTAATATGTCTTGTGTCGAATAATTACTAGATATATCAGTCCATATTTGAAAGTAAAGTGTATTCCTACCACTACCTCCGTCCTCACCGATACTTAGAAAACGATCTGATGTATTTGCAATAATATCCTTACTAAGCGGTGAAAATGAAAAAATAATAACAAAGAGGATCACTAATGCAAGAGACTCCTTACCTCTTTTTGTTTTGAGAAAAAATAATACGCCCGACAATATTGTTGCGATTAGAATGGTTCTTTTGGTCGAAATGAATGCAATTGCTGCAAAAATGATATATAATATGTATTTCCATTTGGGAGATTTCAATAGAAAAATGTATGGTAAAAAAATTAGACAAATAAAAAAAGCATCTTTGGCAAACTCATCTGTATCGTATGTCAATGTAAAACTAAGAAAGACATTATAAACAAAAAATGGAACAATAAATGTAAGATAAACTCGTGCTATGGCAGATAGGTTCTCCGATGTATAGTTCTTATAACCAATAGTATAACCTAACACTGCAATAATTGGCCATACACAATTTGCAATAAGTCTTATTATTGGTGTATCATCATAAAAAAATGCATATCTTAAAATCAAGTATGCCAAAAATGAACATATCGTTTTTGTATATATATTATTTGCAAAAGCAATTCTCCAATGCGATAATATATAGATCACAGATAACACTCCGATAATTACATAAATAAAATTAGTATTATTGTGTGAGGTGGAATCTATATTAGCTAGACCTTGCATTGCTTTTATTGCTGCAAATCCCAATAGCCCTAGTACGAATAGGACAAAATATTTATTATTAATATGTATTTTACTTAACATATCTATATCTTAGATGTAGTAAAATTAGAAATATCCCATTCGCAATTAGTGAGATAAGTGCAAACCAATAAGCTTGACTTTCATTAATTTGTTGCAAAATAATGTAGGTGAGAATAAGAATGAACATATCGCGAACAAGGCGCGCTATGAAAACTATCCACGGTTTTCCCCGTGATATAAACTCATAACAATAAACTTCCGATAAACAGATGAAAAGAGCTGCTGCTGCTGAGATATTCAAAACTTTTGGTAACCCAACAAAACTCACACCGTAAAAAGAACTGATAAATCCAGAAAAAAGAATGACGATTGAAACGGGGAGTAATGAGGATAAAAAATTGACTAAAAGAAGTTTATTGATCAGAGACGAATGGTTATCTGAGCTTGATAAATAAGAAAACATCACGTTTTTTAACATTGCCGGTACAAAAATCACAACACTTTGCCATAATGCTGCAGCTGACGATAAACCGACTTCGCCATAATTGGCAAAATGAATCAGTAGGAGCAAACCTATCCAATGTACTATTGTGTACAAACTCTCCTGAAGGGCTACAGGAATTGAAAAACCTAACATAGAGTATATTTCTGATCTTGAAACTTTTTCATTTGAATTATACTGAGTCAGAGCGTGTCGGATAATTATTTGATTCAGTATAACTTGAACCACAAATGACAACATTAATGCTCCAAGAGCTCCGGTTAGTCCCCAAAACCATGTCATGATAATGCTACCAATAAATACGACAAAACCGGTGTAAATATTTATTTTTGCAGTTTCTTTAAATTTTTTAAATCCTGATAAAATAGCGATTTGGGTTGTTTGTAATCCATTCAGAATAATTAACAATGAAAAAAAACGCAGTTGAAATTCTAAATTTGGTGCATCAATGAATAGAGCAATAGAAGCGGCAAAAATTATTTGAACTAATGCTAATAACCCACTAAAAACTAAAGTAATTTTTAAAAAAGTCCAAACCAATGACTTTAATTTTTCGGGCTTTTCCGAAATATAGTCGGCAACGAATTTAGTTGCTGTATAGCCAAATCCAAAAGTGGAAACTATCGCAATATAGAACAGTGTGGTCCTAATGGTTCCATATTCGCCATATACTTCTTTGCCGAGAAATCGTGCTACGGCAATTCCTGCAAGTAAAGAAAGACCTTTACCCAAGGCACTACCAGCAAGGGCCCAAAACGAGTCCTTGAATAGATCACTACTTTTAAGACGTTCGCAAAATGTATGTAACGACACTCTATTTATCATACACCTCAAACCTTGAGTTCTTTGATTTGAACTCGGGAACTGTCTTTTTCATCAGTCTGACCATATCGGGAATCTCGACTTTCCGGGACAAAGTTTCCAGCTCTTCGGCTACCTCACATGCCTCCCGGTAATCATACTCCCGCACCTTAGCAATCCGGATGCGGTCATGTAACGTAGGCTCCGTATTCTCTTTATTCGAAAGTACTTCCTCGTAAAGTTTCTCACCCGGCCGCAGACCCGTGTATTCGATCCTGATGTCCTTCTCCGGCTCGAAGCCCGCCAGGGAGATCATCCGCCGCGCCAGGTGCGCGATCTTAACCGATTCGCCCATGTCGAAGACGAAGATCTGATTGCCCGTCGACATCGTGGCGGCCTCCATGACCAGACGGCACGCCTCGGGGATCGTCATAAAGAAGCGCGTAATGTCCGGATGCGTGACAGTCACCGGACCGCCCTTGGAGATCTGGTCCCTGAAGCGGGGAATGACCGAACCGTTCGAGCCCAGCACATTCCCGAAGCGCGTGGTGACGAAACGCGTCTTCCCCGGCGTGCGGCCCTGCTCGATCGACAGACCCAGCGACTGCACATAGATCTCCGCAAGGCGCTTCGTGCAACCCATCACGTTCGTCGGGTTCACGGCCTTGTCCGTCGAGATCATAACCATCTTCTCAACATCGTATTCGATGCACTTGTCAGCGACGTTGCGCGTTCCCGCGACGTTTACCAGAACCGCCTCGCATGGGTTCTCCTCCATCAGCGGGACGTGTTTGTAAGCCGCAGCGTGGAACACCACCTGCGGATGGTACGTCCGGAACACGAAGTCCAGACGGGCGGGAATCCGGACGTCGCCGATGACAGGGATGAATTTCAATGCCGGATAGCGCTCCTCCAGTTCCAGGCGAAGGTTGTGCATCGGGGTCTCCCCGTTGTCGAAAAGGATAAGCTCCTTAACCCCGAACGTCGCCAGCTGGCGGCATAGTTCCGAGCCGATCGATCCCGCGGCGCCCGTAACGAAGATCGTCTTGTCCTTGAAGTTGGCGACGATCTCCTCCATCGAGATCTTGATTTCGGGGCGGCCCAGCAGATCCTCGATCTTGATCTCGCGGATCGACTGCTTCATGATCTTACCGTCGATAACCTCGTCGATCGGAGGGGTGATCAGGATCTTCACCGATTTCTCCGTACAGTACTTGATCAGCCGTTCCTGTTCCGACTGTGCGTCGTCGTTCGTGGCGAAAAGTATGGCATCAATATCGACTCGGTCACGCAGATATTCGATGCTGCTTTCATCCTCGAAGTAGTACACCGGACGGTCGGCGATCGCATGGTTTTTGAGTCGTTTCCCGTAGGTCAGAAACCCGATGACCCGGTAATGGGGCGAGTTCTGGAGACGCGTAACGAGCGAGACCGATTTGTCCCCCGTCCCGTAGACCAGAACCTGACGGCAGTTCGCATGGCGTGTGCGGTTGAGTTTCAGCAGGTCGTAAAAGATGATCATCCCCAGACGAAGGGCCAGCAAAAGGAAAAGCGTGACCAGCACATCCAGCATGAACCCCAGGGCGATAGCCGTCTGGGGAGGAAGCGGCGACTGCGGAAACAATTGCACATAGACGAACATCAGCACGTCTTTCAGCGGGACCGCGGCGCCGAGTTTCCACACTTCACGAAGGGTCGTGTGGCGGATGACGCTCCGGAACGTACGGAACAGAATGAACGTGATGACGCTCAACACGCACGAACCAGCCAGAAGCCACACGCCGTACCAGACCGTGAAAACAGGATGCGGGAAAAGCCCCCGGATCAAAAGGTAGGCGACAAACGTCGAAAAAACAGATACAACGGTATCGATGGCCAAAATCAACCACGACGAAAAGTAACTTGACGACAGGTACTTTTCAGCACCCAGCCGTGACAGCAAGCGGTAAAGCATACAGAAGCGTGAAAATGTTCGATTTTACTCGTTGTTTGAATTCACAGTCCGTCGATCCATCGAAGATAGCGATTCCGGTCAGTTAGCATATTCGAATGACGAATAAAATGAATGCACGTATCGTTTCCATATTCGTTGAAAATAACGGTTTTCGGATCAGTCATCGGCAATCGTAAGGAATTACAAAAACTCTTTCACCGCGTGTTCATGCCATGCGCGGTATTCCGAGACGGAAAGTTCCGCGACCAGCAGTTTTTTGTAATCAGGCTTGTCGCATACCGGGATATGCTGCCGGATGTAAGTCCGTAATTCACTGTCGGGGATGCTGACCATAACCACTGGAAAGGGGTAGTCCTTATGCCTGAAAAGTGCCGTTTCACATTCCGTGAATATCCGGCTTAACTGACAGGCCGACTCTTCGTAGGCGTGCCAATATTCTCCGGCGCCGTATAAGCGGATATACTTTCTGTTGCCCTGTTCTTTGCAGAGTATCTCGACCATACGGGTTTCGATCAGACGTTTCAGCGACATCCAAGGTGGCTCGACATTCGGTTTGCCGTTCATAGTTTTCTAATTCGATTGTATCAGCTTTGCTCAATGGATAAACTACAGTCAGGAGATAACCTCGATCAAGTCGGGATGCACCTCTGCGGCTACGGCCATGACACCTTCCAGCAGGACGACGACCCTGCGGTTTCTTTTGCCCTGCACCTGCATGAATACACCCATTACTCCATTGAGTTTACCTCCGTGGATGCGTACCCGGCGCCCTTTTCGAAGGTCGAGCTCATCCGGATTGTAGTAGGAGATATTTTCTTCGTATTGGGATGAAACCCTGATAAAACTCTCCATCTGGTCATCTGGAACAACGAGATATTCCAAGCCCGTACTTTTCTCCCACATCACGAATTGCAGGAAATTATAGCGTTTCTTAAATTCCGTAATCTGTATGCGACTGGCATGTACGAATACGAGATTCGGAATGACCGGAACGAGGCGTTTCGATTTCACTCCGTGATAGACTCTTACAGCATAATATTTCGGAATAAAATATTCCAATCCATCTTTACCTTTGAGTTTTTCCTCCGCTCTCTTTTCGCTTTTGTAAGCCCGCATGACGAACCAGCGGGCGGTCGTGAGTTCTTCTGTATTGGGCGAGGCGATGTCCATACATTACTTATGTTTGTCCTTTCTGTAAAGGCACATGCCTTTAGTTCATGCCAATCTGTATATTGGCATGTATTACAGTCGTTTATGTTTATTTCCGCCGGAATACCAATCATCTATTCCGCAAATCCGTAAAAAGATATTCTGCTCGTTTTACGCTCTTTCTCTCCGCAAGAGAAAGAGCAATGGATATAATTGGTTATAACTATCTGAAAACCATGCAAAATTTGCACTCGGAAAACTGTTTGCTTGCACAACATTTGTCGGCCAAAAATCTTTTGGCGAATTCGGCAGACGAAAATTTCATCCGGTTTTGGTCGTTATTTCCATTAAATTGCATAACTTTGCGTTCGTCAATATTTCTCTTGCGGAGAGAAGTAGTCTATCACACAACACCTTATCTTTCTTCCCACCCTCCCGGTCAGTCGGAATTGTCCGTCGGAAATGCCTCTGCACCTCATTCTTACCGGTCGCAGGCTGTTTGTGATTTCCTTTGGCGGATTCCCTCTGCCGATACATCTCTTTCCGAGAGAAATAGCGAAATGATTGGCGTTTATTATCAGCGCCTTACACACGAAAGCCTCAGGATTGGTTCAACAAATTCTATTAATGGCTCAACATTCCGAACTGAAATGACCGGGATAATTTTATTTTTCACCGGATTTCGTTGTCGTATTTCATATTTTTCATAACTTTGCGGCAGTATGATATTTCTCTCGGAAAGAGAAGTTGTATCTATCTGTCAGTCCGTTAAATGCTATTTCGGGAACTTAACCGTCGTTTATTTCTTTAATTATCGCTACCGACCCACCTATTCCTTCCGGAGAGAGCGATTTTCCGGTGGATTGATCCGCCGGAAAAAATATCTCTTTCAAGAATAAATCTTAAAAGAGATTTCCGAATGAAATCCGGTTGGATGAAGACAGACTTTTATGCAGCTACAATGCTTTCAGGATTTGGCTGTTCGCCTTGTCTACGGAAGATGTGTCCAAAGAGGCGAGATAAATTCGCGTGGTCTTTTCAGAATCGTGCCCCATTGCTTCGCTGATGGTCGCAAGCGGGATGTTCCTGCTCCTGGCGATGGAGGCCCACCCGTGGCGGGCGACGTAGCTCGTCAAGGGTATGTCCAGTCCCAATCGCACACCCAACTTTTTCAATTTGTCATTTACCAGATGCGCCGCATTCTTGTACTGCCGGCGGGCGTCGGCATTCATGTCTTTAATCACCGGCAGCAGATAGGGAGTGCTGACCGTATCGTATTTGTCGACAATTTCCTGCATGGGTTTTTCCCATTTGACGAACAATTGCTGTCCCGTTTTCTGCCTGCGATAAGAGAGTATGCCGTTTTGCAGGTCTTTCTTCTTCAGATAAGCCATGTCGATGAACGACATTCCCCGGGTGTAGAATGAGAACATGAAAATGTCGCGGGCGAAATCCATCGCCGGGAACAGCGCCAAGTCCATATCCCGGATTCGGCGGATGACTTTCAAAGGTACCGCCCGCTTGACCGTTTTGCCGATGCCCGTGTAAACGTACTTGAACGGATCGCGCTGTACCGTCATTCCCTTTTCGACAGCACGGTTGTAAATGGCACGCAGCCCCCGCATATAGTAGGAAGAGGTATTCGGGCATACGCCCCTCGATTTGAGATAAGTTTCGTATTCGATCATCAGGTCGGAATCCACCTCATCCCACGGCACCTCGACATCTCTGCGGAAACGCCCGAAGCTGTTCAAGACGGTCGTGTAGCGTTCGCTCGTGCGGATTTTCCCGATCTGTCTCAACTGCCCGGCAAGGCTCCGTGCGAAAGAGAGAAAGCCGCCGGCATCCGGAGGCGTAAGATAGCGTGCCGCCACATCCCCGGCAGTATAGCTTTCGCCCGTATGCTCCAACCGGGAGATAATGCGTTCCAGACGGGCTTTGTCGTCCGCTATCCGGCTCTTCAATGCGACAAGGTAAGCGTGCCGGGGGCCTTCGCAGTTCGGCGGGAGTATGTTCCGCTGCAGAACTTCCCATTCCGACGGAAACAGCTTATGACCGCTGCTGATCTGCCGGGTTACACGGTTATGGATTATCTGATAGAACAGTCGGCCTTCCCGATCCGCAACGGACGAGGCCCGGAATTTTACTTTTACGCTTGCCATACGTTTGTTGTTGTTAAAGTTGCCGGGCCAAGGTAACGAGCAAGCGTGCAATTCTATATTTGATTCCGATAACGCTGTCGGTCGGGCGAAGAACCCGATCTTATATTCGCAACCATTTCTTAGCCTGTTTTGCAAGGCTCAGAATCTCGATACTCAGAGCCTTTAATTCTCTCGTTCGCTGTTCCAATGCGGCGATCTGATGCGGGATCGCGACGTTGGAAAAGTGCGAATTGATGGCTTTTACAATCTGGTTATAGTTGTTCCCGAGCTTTTGAAATTGGAAATAAAAGTCGTTAAGCCGTGCGATGAATTGCACCTTCGAAGGGTCGCGTCTGATGACGACGAACTCCTCGGCGAAGATTCTTTTGACGATAAAACGGCTTCTGTTATGCTCCAGTCCAGCTTTGCAGAGCAGCTCGTTGAAACGGATATGCTGCTCTTCATTGAGCCGGAAAGAATACTTGTAACTCGGTGTTCGGGGCTTCCTGTCGGTTATGTCTGTCAGTTTTCGGTTGGTATCCATAGATAGCTTAAAAAAGGGTCGCGACTCGGGAGCGACCCCGGCCTCGCAGAGCGAGCACCTTTGTCGGACAAATGTCAATTTGTCGGACAAAGGTACAGCTCGCTGTTTTCTGGCGAAAACAAAAATCCGCGGTGGAAAATTTTTTGTAAAAACTTTGAAAAGCCTCCGCTACGGCCTCCGAGGGCGGGTCTTTCCCGGTGCAATATTACAACCGTGCGGGCGCCAAAACAAACCCTCGGTGCGGACTGGAGCGGTCTGGAGCGGACATCGGAACCGAGGTATTTCAGTCGGTTGTATCTTGCAGCATGAAAGGTCGGTTTTCTTATTCCGTTCATTATCCCGATATAAACCGCATGAAATAGAAAACGGTATTTTGAATGGTTTAAAACATAAAACCAAACATACATGCTTTACGACTGCAAAACGAACAATCAATCTCAAAAACGTTACACCATGGATTCATTAAAAGAAAAAGACAAACTCGCACCAAAACCTTCAAAGCGTCCCCGTATCGAAGTCGGCGAGGAGCTGATGCGTCAGATGATCGCCAGAGGGTTCCTATGGATTCGAAAGTCAATAATGGTATTTTGAATGGTTTAATCCAACGAAGCAAACATACACGCTTTACGACCATATAGCTAACAATCAATCTCAAAAACATTGTACCATGGATTCATTCAAAGAAAAAGACAAACTCGCACCGAAACCTTCAAAGCGTCCCTGTATCGAAGCCGCCGAGGAACTGATGCGTCAGATGATCGCCGGACAAGCTCCTTTGGACTCGAAAGTCGTCCGCCGGATTCCCGACCCGGAAGAGAAAAATACGGACGCTCCCGAGGAAAACACATCGGAAACGGTATCCGAAGCATCGGCACCGACGACTGAAAAAACAGACGTCAACACCCAAACGACTACTGGAAAGGAGCCTGCCGGCTTCCGTCGTAAAAAGCTCTCGCTGCCGGACTTCGAACGCACCTTCTTCGCACCGGTGGATTGCCGTAACCGTTCGGCGATCTATGTCAGCGCCCAAACCAAGCACAAAGTATCGGAAATCCTCCACCTGCTGGGAAACGATAATACAAGATTAACGGCCTTGGTCGACAATATGCTGCGCTTTGTAATCGGAATTTACAGCGACGAGCTGAATTATCTCCACGAAAAGAAGAATAACAGACAACCGTTTTGAACAGGCAATGCAATGACCGATTACTTTGGGTTTCTGATATGCGTGTCGTAGAGTCAATAGCCCGTTGGGTAGCCTCCGGGGCGCAGAAAGCCGCCTTTTCCGACGGTAGCGTCCAGCAAAACGCCGAAGATGGAAATACGCAAGGCTCGCCCTTCGGGCGATTCGCATGGCCTTGCGTATTTTCATCTCCGGCGATATATTTCCTGCCGGCGGAAAGAGATTACAGGGATATATCAGACTTTTTTGCTTTTAAGGGTGAGACGATATATGCTGTTCTCACATGGCTCCTTATCGTTTTTCCCAACTGTCCGCTATTTTTATACAGCCATGAATTTATCCGCCAACTTTATTTTGAGCATCTCCACCTCACGGTCGATCATCGGCTGGGTAACCTTCGCATAGGTCTGCGTCGTGGTGATGCGTTTATGCCCCAGCATCTTCGAGAGCGTTTCCAGCGACACGCCGTTCATCAGGCAGATCGTCGTGGCATAGGTATGGCGTCCGACATGAAAGGTCAGCTTCTTTTCGATGCCGCACAAGGCAGCGATCCGTTTCAGGGAACGGTCGACCGTATTCAGATGCGGCATAAAAGAAAAGACATAATCCGTGCCGTCCCGGTAACGTTCCAGAATGGACAAGGCAGCAGGCAGCAGTTTGACCACGTACCGTGTGTCCGTCTTGCAGCGGTTGCCTGTGACCCACCAGTCGCCGTGCGTATCCTGTTCGAGCTGTTTCCATGCAAGGGTTTTCAGATCCGCGTAGCAGATGCCCGTAAAACAGGAGAAGAGGAACAGGTCGCGGATCATACGTTGTTTCTTCGTGCGGAGCGCGGCATGCTGAAGCGTGAGGATCTCTTCCTCGTTCAGGAAAGCACGCTCCGGCGTGGGTTCGTTGTAACGGTACGAGGCGAACGGATTGCGGGGCATGATTCCGTCGTTGAAGGAGACTTTGACCACATTGATCAGGCAGTCCAGATAACGGCAGATGCTCGTAAGCTTGAGATTGCATTCCGTTCTCAAGTAAACATGGAACTGTTCGATAAAGGACTGTTCCAGTTCGGCAAGGGCGATGTCGCTCACACGGTATTTTACAGTAAGGAACGCTTGCAGGTGTTTCATCGTGGCAAGATAACGGTACCACGTGTTTTTCGAACGGTCGACGCCGATACGGCCGTGCAGGTCGTCCGTAAAGCTGCGGAAAGTGGACAGCAGGGTGCGGTAACGCTTCCCGAATCCCAGCCAGGCGTTCTTCACCTTCTCGGCCGTCACATAGCTTTCCCGGTCGCGGATATCCCGATAATGACGGTCGAGCTGCGAGCGGATATCGTCCAGATGGCGGTTGATACGGTCGGCTTCGAGACTCCGCCCCTTGGCACGGCCGCCGCGGACTTCCCACAAACACTCCGGAACCGTGAGCTTCGCACTGAATTGCGAAATAGTACCGTTGACCGTGATGCGGCCCATGAGGGGAACCGCAGACTGTGTTTTTTTCTTGTTCCTTTTCAGGTAGAACAGAACCTTGAATGTGCTGCGCATAACTCTGCTTTTTTAGGGATACAAAACTAATTTCCGCAGAGTCTTCGGTCAAGATGAATGGAAATGCAATAGACGGTAAATCACTATTTTAGGAAATAAAAGGCATTCCCGAACGAGGTAATGCTTTGGTAACTGAACCCACGCTTGACGATGCCGCCGACTACCGATTCGACAACCTGTATAGAGTGAACTGGATAGAAAAACTACCTGATTATCAATACCAATGCTTACATTTGCCTTTTTACCAAATTTGTGATACTTTTGACCCCGAAATCACTCATTTGCATACGTTATGCGTAAAATCACCAACGAAGAGCTGAACCGGCCCTCGGCCGGGGAGTTCGCCGCGATGGAGAAAATGCCCGTCGCGGTGGTGCTCGACAACGTCCGTTCGTTGCAGAACGTAGGGGCTTTCTTCCGCACGGGGGATGCTTTCGCCGTGGAACGCATCGCCCTCTGCGGCATCACCGCGACGCCGCCCAACCGCGACATCCACAAGACGGCGCTCGGTGCCGAACTGACCGTGCCGTGGACTTATCACAAGACGACGGAGGAGTGCATTGCCCGCCTGCGCGCCGAAGGCTACCGGGTCTATGCCGTCGAGCAGGTCGAAGGAGCCGTGATGCTCGGCGATTTCCGGGCGGAGCCGGGCGTGAAATATGCGCTCGTGTTCGGCAATGAGGTGATGGGCGTGGGGCAGCAGGCCGTGGACATGTGCCACGGTGCGATCGAGATCCCGCAGGCCGGGACAAAGCATTCGATCAACGTTTCGGTTTCGGGCGGTGTCGTTTTGTGGGATTTTTTTTGCCAAATCCGGCCGAAGCGTTAACTTTGCCGCGCTGAACCTCGGTTTAGCTGCGCCCCGGCAAAACAGATAAATTTGGCTTTGCACCCGGCTTGCGCTATCACCCCGGTTTACAGGTGTTGATAAGTCTCCCTTTTCAAAGGGAGGTTTGGAAGGATTGTCGATATGGAATTGGCGTTTTTGCGCCGTAATACGAATCCGATGGATTCCATACCGGAACCTTGCGAACGAATGAAATGTTGAATAATCCATCGGGTTCGTAGTAAACTATGTCTGTAGAAAGTACTGTCAGGGCAGTGACCACCTACCGTCTGACGGAGATGAAGCAGCGCGGCGAGAAGATCGCCATGCTGACCTCGTACGATTATTCGATGGCCAGGATCGTCGACGCCGCGGGTATCGATGTGATCCTCGTGGGCGACTCGGCGGCCAACGTGATGGCCGGTTACGAAACCACGCTTCCCATTACCCTCGATATGATGATTTACCATGCGCGTTCGGTCGTGCGTGCCGTTAGCCGTGCACTGGTCGTCGTCGACCTGCCGTTCGGAACCTACCAGGGCAATTCGAAGGTGGCGCTCGACTCGGCCATCCGCATCATGAAGGAGACCGAGGCCGATGCCGTGAAGATCGAGGGCGGCGAAGAGATCCTCGAATCGGTTAACCGCATCCTTTCGGCCGGAATACCCGTCATGGGGCACCTGGGGCTGACGCCGCAGTCGATCCATAAGTTCGGGACGTACAGCGTGCGTGCCAAGGAGGAGGCCGAGGCAGCGAAACTCGTCCGCGACGCCCACCTGCTGAGCGATGCGGGGTGCTTCGGCATCGTGCTCGAAAAGATTCCTGCGGCGCTGGCCGCCCGCGTCACCTCCGAAATCTCCGCGCCGACCATCGGCATCGGCGCCGGCGGAGGTTGCGACGGGCAGGTGTTGGTGATCCACGACATGCTGGGCATCAACAAGGGTTTCTCGCCGCGCTTCCTGCGCCGCTATGCCGACCTGTATACCGTCATGTCGGACGCCGTGTCGCAGTATATCACGGACGTCAAATCGTGCGATTTTCCCAACGGGCAGGAGCAGTATTGACCCCGCCGGGTGTGCAGGCCGCCGTGACGGAATAATTTCGATCCCCGACCCTGAGGCCGGGGATTTTTCCTGTCCGGGAAGTCGGCGGCGGGAGGATGCCCCCGATTGCTGTCCAGGGATTCCGGGCGCGGAGCGTCCCCTCCGGCTTGTACGGGACTGCGCTGGCGGCTTCCCGGGACGGGGTGTCGGAGGGGTTTCCTGTCCGGGGCGCTGGCGTGTGTATTTACCCGTCGCGGGGCTTGCCGGGCGTTGTCCCGGGGGCTCCGGATTTTGCCCGCACCCGGCGGCTTTGATAAATTGTTGATAAAAAAATCGTCGCGTTGCCCCGGATATTAGGCCGTTTCGAAAATTATCACTACATTTGCGAGCAACAAAAATCCACGTTC
>ULIW01002678.1_pt1 | contig 29477 bp, 37 predicted proteins | sample 1950451 | NCBI WGS metagenome assembly ULIW01 (sample SAMEA4835452, study PRJEB28245) | human gut metagenome | biome: gut microbiome; material: fecal sample | place: Denmark | collected 2008 | reverse complement strand
TTCCCTTCTTCCTTGTCGACCTTTTCGGCAAGGGCTTTTGTTGTAGCATCCTGCGACATGACAATATACTGGCTGTCGCCAGTACTTTGCGCCAAATTCAGCGAAGCCCGCAGGTTCGGGGTGAGATATGACCCGGTTTCGTTTGTTATCCGCAGGATATAACTGTCGTCACTGTTCTCCTCGACTTCGATAGAGGGGGAAAACCCTTTGAGCATCTGCAACAGTGCCACAATAATTTCTGCGGGGAGTTCCGTTTCATCGCTTTTCCCCGGCCATAATTCTATAGTCTCGACACCCGGGATTTCAATATCCATTTTCCCGTCAGGAAATTCGTCATCGGGAATATCCATGTCGAGAATGTAGCCCAATGTTCCGCACCCGAGCCTGTGATGATCGAAAAACACTATTGCCGCACCCGGGAGCGTGTCGACGGGCTTGCAATTGATGTAATTTTCTCCATCGAATGACGCTACGTATTTGTCGACTGTATGTGTCGACGGGGTGCTGAATGTAATACGCCACGGATAATCGGGCAGTTTATCCGAGTTGAAGCGGATAATAAGCCTGAAATCACTATGATAATTTATGTGTGTAACATTCTCCACGTTACAGGTGTTTGGCGTCATTATTCTTTGGCGGGGATCATTACCGACGTGGTGGCATAGCTGTCGTAATCCTTGCCCAAACTCGCAAATTGGTCTCTGTTGTCCAGGTTCTGATGTATCCACCATTCTGCCGCTTCTGCGGTCATGTTCGCATTGGTTATGACCTTACCTTTGTAGCGAAATGCTCCTTGTTTGAGGACATATCCGCCATTATCCGTGTTGTCCTGTTTCATCTTGATTAAAATGTGCGTTATCGCGTCTTTGTACTTGTTCGGGCAGTTTTGGGAAAAACTGCCAGCGAACGATTTCCCGGTTACCATCTCGTAATGAGATTCTATCGTCCGCTTATCCGAAGCGGTGAGAGAGGCGTTTAACCTCTCCCTGTACCATACTTCGGGATTCATCACGAGGCGGGCGACAAAAGCGAATCAAGTGCCGCCTTCGTAGTCTCGTAGTCCGTCGAGAAGAAGAATATTTGCGGGGTTTTGGCGCCTTCTTCGATCATGTCGACAGTCCAGCCTCCCTGCGTGTCGTCACTGTACTTGTCAAGGGTTGCGTTCTGCCCGACGGCGCCCTGCTCCCAGCCTATGACGGCGAATGCCTGCTCGCCATTCGCTCCCTTGTTGTTGTTCTCGTAGATGATGACGTACTTGTTCTGCTTGAGTGCGGATACATTGAGGGCGTTCGTCGGAGAATCCGCCAGCATGACGATAGGGATGGTCTTGTTAAAGGACATTCCGATTGTGGCGTTCTGATCCTCGTATGTGAGGCCGCTGAAAGGTGTGTTTGAGGGAGCCGAAGCAGTGTATGCCTTCTTTCCGGTTCTGAGGACGAGGGTGCTGATTACGTTTCCCGCAATCCTCGATGCCTTACGGTCGATGTCCTCTTTTTTGATGATGTAAACGATCTTCTCGACACCCTTGCCGTAATCGTCGTTACAGTCATTCAGGATGTTCGCGCCAAGGTTCTCGGCGCATGCGTTTTGTTCTGCCATTTTTCAGCCTATTTAGTTTTACAAAAAGTCACTAATAGAGCTTTATGGCCGCCGACAGATATGTTGGATGTACGCGTCATTTCGTTTTGTCGTCTGTTGCTTATCTCACCATAAGCTCTGATGCAAATATGCCTGTGTGCATTTAAATAACAATGGGGCACACTATTTTTTTCTACCCAATTTTGCAAGGTTGGCTGCTACCTTCACCCGTCTCTGTCCGTTGTCAATGTCTTTTACGAGGACGATAGGAGACGGGAGGTTGAGCAACACCCGTTCCATCATTTGTTCCACGCCCCTCATTCCGTCTCCGCGTTGGGGTAAATTGGATACCTGGATGGCATTACCCCCACTGGAAACATTCATAGCCGACAATACGGCACCCCAATCATTCACGGCTTGGGCGGTCATAATGGCCTCGCCATTCGATACCCGGGCAACAATGCTATCGGAGGTGCCAGTACCGGGCCCTGTAATAAGACCTCCGGATGCGTATTTAGGAACTTCCGTAGATTTAGTAGAGGATAATGCACTGGCCATCGCTGCGACAATTGCAGCAACGCTTGCTGCGGTGGCTATTATATTTGCCGGGAATGGAAGAGCGGCATTCCCTTCCCATGCTTTTGCAATAGCTACAGATTCAGATAACACTACTTGCATGACAGCCATAGCCTTGGCAAATGCAGCATATTTTTCACTTTCCCCACCAAGTTGTTCGAATACATTGGCAAGGTTTCCTGCTGTTTGTGCGGCGAGGCTTAAACTTTTGTGTGTCGTTTCTATCTGAATGTTTGCTACATTTTCCTCCGCTTTTTGAAGATCCATACGTGCTTTAATTCGTATTGCCTGTATTTCTGCGTCGGTCTTGCCTGCAGCCCGATAAACACTTTCCAATTTCTCTATTTGTGCAATTTGCTCTTTGTAGATGTTTACCATCTCCATAGCTGCACCTAAATCATTGTCGATCAGACGGGCTTCGTTGATTCTATTTCTATACTCCAGCTCTTGCTCTTCAAGTTGTTTCCTCAAGTTGTCGGATATTTCACTATCCGTTTTTTGTAATTCCTTATTTAATTCGGCCTCCATCTTAGATACCTCCCTGCTCAAGGCAACTCGCCAGTCGGTCAGAAATTTCGTATATTCCTTGAGGTTATTTGCCCGCATTTTCGCTTGAAGTTCTTCAAGGGTAATAATCCGCCTTACGCTATCGGCTACTTTATCATTGGCTGATTCCTCAATGCCTGCATTTTTAAGTTTATCCGACGCTGCTTTTTGGCTTTCTGCTGATATATTTAGATACGCTTTGGCCTGATCCTCCAAAGCACGAACGGGTGCCATAAGGTAATCTTCCCCGGATTTTGAATATTTTTCATATTCAAAAGTAAATGGATTAAATGACCCTTTTTTAATTTTAGCCTCTACTTTTTGCCGTTCTATAAGCGCCTTTTCATAAGCTTCGGCTGCAAGTCTCATCCCCGCAGCTGCCTGCGCTCGCATACTTAAAGCATTTATAAAATCATCCGTATGTGTTACGAGTATGTTCTCTGCATCATTAACATTCGTTACCTTAACCCCGAGGTCATCGAATGCGTCTTTATTATCGACAATGAACTGCTTTCGCTCCTCTAGATCGTCCCCTAAAGCCTTCCATTGTATCTGGAGCTCTTTTACCTTGGCGATCTGCTCTCCAATTCCATATCCATCTTCTTCCAATGCATCGTTTATTCGCTCCTGCGCTTCCGCCATTGAAATAGCCGCTTCTTTGGCCGAGAATAGACTTTTAACCCACGATCCGATCTCCTTGCCATACGCTGTTAGCGCTGTGATGATTAAAACGATAGCTGTTTGCCACGAGACGATAGACGATATTACTTGCCTAAATACAGGTATTGTCGCCTTTCCTTCGGAGCGTAATGCTTTGTTTGCTGCAGTAGCGCGTTTCAGTTCATCAACGAACATCGGCACGTTGTTGGATATGGCCAAGAAAAACTGCTGCAAAGACACGGTAAGCGACGGCATTTCTCTTGCGAGTTGTTGCACTTGAAAGGTAAGAGGAGAGAATCCTTTAGCAGCACTTGCATAGTTACCGACGTTGTCCCGGAAGTTAAGTAATGCCGTATTTGCCTCGTTAAGCTCCGTTTGTAGTCCGGCTATCTTTTTGGCGAGATCGGTGCCCTTGGCGGCATTGCGCTCCTCGCGGCTCATTTTGTTATATGCTGCCGTTAGCTTGGCGATGCTGCCTCTGAGTTGTTCGATGCTTCCTTCTTGCTTAACTTCCTCTTTGATATTGGCCTGCATTTCTCGGGTATATGCGGCCATTTCTGTGCGCAAGGCTTTGATAATCTGCGTCTGTTTGGCAATGCCTGTGGCATTCCCCTCTTTTTTGAATTCTTGCAGTTTGGTTTTTGCACCATCAATAGCATCGGATGCTGCTACCCAACCCTGCACCAGTTCCGAATACTTGAACTGGATGTTAATAATTTTGTCTATCGTATCTTGCTGTGCCATATGCCTCTATATGGTTAAGTGGTTAATGAAATCTTATGGTTCCTGCGAGACCTCGACATCGTAGGCCGTGGTCTCGCTCGCTTCTATGTTGTGCCACTGCATCGAGATCGTCCCCTTGCGCAAGTCACCCGTCTCGTTCTTCGAGACGGCCAGGGCGCGCCCATCGCCTATGGCCACCGTACCCGGGACGTCCCCGGTGATGGTGCACCATTCCGGCGCCGAAAGCAGCTCCAGGTCGACGTTGCCCGTATTGCGGAGCGTACCCAGGTGTGCAGTGGATGTCCACGGGGATGGCGGATCGAGCGTAATGCCCGGCGAGTAGTCGTAGTAGAGCACCACGTCCGTGTCGTAGGTGTACGCCTCCTTGCCCGCCGGGACGGCGATCTGCTGCATATGTAGGCGCGAGCCCTCGGCCTGCGCCATAATCAGGAGCGTAAAGCCCTGCGTGGTCGCATTGTCGAAAGTCTCGTGCACGCCGCCCGTGAATTGCAGGTTTTCGTCGCTCCCGTCCGGCTTCACGTACTGAATCACCACGACCGCATCCTCCACCGCCGCGCCCTGCTCGTTCCTGACCGCGAAGTCCAGGTGCAGGGAACGAGAGCCCGGGTAGAGCGTGACAGTCTTGCGGATCGTGACGGCCTCCGAGCCGGCTTCCACGGGCACTTCCTCCACGGCGGTATTGTAGTCCGCGGCGGTGACGGTGATGCGCGACGTAAAGGCCTTCACCGAGCAGTCCGAATGTCCTCTATCGTCGAGGATGCTGCTGTTCGTGGCCAGCATCGTGTTGGTCTTGCCCGAGCTTTGCAGGTACGTGCAGGCGATCTCTTCGGCGACGACCGCCGAGCCTCCCGCGTCCTGCACACGCACTTCGGCGGAGATCATACGTGACGAGCGCAGGGGGACGACCCCGGTGTAGGTGTAGTCCGAACTGCCCGAAGGGATAGACCCCTGAATCCAGCCATCGTTGTAGCCGGACTTCGAGGCCGTGACCGTGACGCTCGATCCGCTCGTGGGGATGTCGGCGATGGTATCGTCCACCGCCGAGGTATTCGTATATTCGCGCGTCACGGTTTGGCCCGCCGCGTTCTTTGTCGTGACGGTGACCTTATCGGCCGCGAGGGGGTTGCCGTCCGCGTCCTCGATCGACAGCACGACGTGCAGGTTCCGCCCCGGCGCAGGTTCCGAGGCCGTCAGTGCAATCTGTTTTGCCACGGTAGACTGTTCTGTCCCCGCATTGACGGTGAGGGAATCTTGCCACAGGACATACCCCGGAGTGGTTACAGCTACTGTCATTATGAAAGAATCGGTTGTGACATCCCGTAGTGTGTCATTAATATGTGATCCTGATGCCGAATACAAAGTTTCTACGCCATCCGTTTTGGTGTACTTCACATAGACGGATTCCGCCTCCACCGGCTGTCCGTCATTATCCGTGATGGTGATGTCGAGTGTAATATTTCGGCTGGTTATCGGTTGTTCAGAAGTTAACATCAAGGTCTCGTTGATATTGTATTCTGAATTTCCGGCCGGGATGTCCACCTGCTTCTTGCCACTCGTATACCCGGCCTTGGTCGCGGCGAGCCCCAGGGTCATATATTCCGTGGAGGCCTCCAGCGTGACGTCGACAGCACCCGTATCGGCCCAGCGTTCCAGCTTGCTGTCGCCCGACGGAAGGATATACGAGGCCGTAACCTCGTCGGCCGCAAGCGGGGCGCCCTCATTGTCCGTCACCATGAGGTGAAGTTTCAACGGGCGGCTCGCAGCAGGCTCGGGCTCTGCGGGGGCTTGCTGGACGGTAATTGTCCTTATGATAGCAGGTGCTTCTTTAAGGGATGCGATCAAATTTCCGGAGCGAGAACTTGTTGTGGTGTTCTCCTTGACCCCTATGGAAAGGATCCCGTGTGCGAAAGCAATGTTTTCAAACATCCCTGACTGCGAAGATATTTGAAGCGAGCCATTTGTCTGATAGGTGAATACCGTAACGGTCTTATTGCTGCCTACAGCCCGACTGATGTCCGAAGCCGAACCGTTGATGGTCAGATAATAGTCCGGAATAACAACTTCTTTTATAGCCTGCAACTGGATCAGCTGGCACTCGCAGATGCCGTTTTCACCTGTTTCTACCGAATACAGGCCATATGTCTGCCCGAATTGACCTATGTATATGGGCTTTGTATAATCAAGGTTATGCAGATCTATGGCTGTTAACTTGGCCTTTACTGTTATCAGACGCAGTTTGTCCACGGCTTTTTGGTACCCGTTGTATTTCTTTGCGACGATCCCGTTCTCACCACCAAAGCGCATATTTTCTCCGAAATATCCGAACCAGTATAACCCCGTGCTCGTATCGTCGATGATGGCTTGCAGGATTCGCGCCGAGGGTTCGTTGTAGTCCACTGTTTTCCCGTCGTCGGATGTCGTATACATAGGAATGCGGGCACACAGCGCATTGGCATCCGATGCAAGTGGGGCATTTTCGGACGCTGAGAATGGAAGCTCCACGAGTTCGTTCTCCTTGTCGATGTTAACATTCTCGATCCGTATTTCCCCGGCGGTGTCCGTGATCACATCGTCGTCGTTGTCATAATCGAGCGTGTTTTTCTGTGCCAGGTCATCGAGCGAAAATATGGAAGATTCCGGGCGGCTGACATCATGCCGATCATTAAGGATGACTTTGCGGCTCCAGTCTATTGTGCCTCCGTTTGTGAGTTTGGCGTAAATGTCATCTACGCTTATGAGTTTGATTGTATCCGGGGCGTCCTTATCCGGATACGCGAATAGTCCGGCCATAGACATCAAGGCCGAGAGGAAATCTCCCTGGGAAATGTCAGGAAGATTTACCCCGATAGGATATTCGGATGGATAGTGCACTTCGTCACGTGGATAGGCGCTTACAGAAATCGAATTGACATCCTGGTACGAAATGTTGGGAACAGACCCATTGAAAAGGTGAATTACAATTTGTCCACTTTCGGGTAAGTTGCCATCTTCTTTGCTTAGTGTCACAACCTGATCTATACTGAATGTACTAAATGCTGTAGGGCCGCCCGCTTCTTTATAATTGTAGTTGAGTTGGAATATAGGATTTCTGGTGGAACCTGAACATATCTTTGCTACTGGCGCAAACCCCGCCACATAACTGAATTGAGCATGCATTTTTAATGCTATGGTTATATTGCTGGCTCCTTTCACGTCTATTGTTGTCCCATCATCGGATACTAATTCAGGATGAGATGATATGTTTGCAATCTGTAAAAGTACCGTTGGCCCCGTATCCTTTACGCGGACTGTTCCAGTAAGATACTCTGCTCTACCGCTTACTTCATCACCATTTATAGATACCAAAGGAAGCAATAAAGGATACGTAAGTCCTCCATACAGTCTTTCTTTGCCGTCGATGGTGATGCCATTGTACCGCTCAATAGCCGTAAGTACATCTTGCACTTCGATAGACGGATGCATGTATTCGGAGTTGGCGATACCTTGCCCGAAATCAATGCCGAAGAATCCCATCTGCGGCCTCTCATATCCATACTCCAAGAGTGCCGATGCGCTGTTCCATGGTATCGACCCTATGTTCATGGAATAGAGCGTTTGTGCCAGGTCGCGCAAATTTGCATCGAACAAGGGCTGGAAGTTGTCGACATTTCCCCACGTAAGAACCACACTTATTACGTCCGAAATCTCCGTAATAACGGCGTATCCGGATGTGAACAACGGTACTCCTTCCTGATACAATCTTGCCGGAAGCTTCACATAGGGTGCATCCGTATAGATGTCGGTGCGTTCCGCATAGCCTATGGCCTTGCGGTTCTTCGGCGTCAGCGGTAAGTCTATATTGTACGACCTATTGGACTGTATGATGTCCAGTCCTGAAAATATCGGGCTTTGATATACCAAGGATATATAGTTGTCGCTGGACAGATCGCACAGGATGTCGTTTATGTATAGTTCGTAGTAGGTCATACGTTATAGGTCTTATCGGTAATTTCTACGACTAAATCTTTAAAATAAGCGCCGTTATCTTCGGCTTCTCCCTCCTCTATACTACACCGGCGCCATTGCTCCGTTGCGCTGTCGTAGTAGCTTATGTCGCGCCCGGCGAGGATGGATTTACACAGGTCGTATATATCCTGATCTACAAGGCGACTATGCAGCGTGTATGTCTTTGTGAGTATCTTACTTTGGGCTTCATACGGTTGCAGGTTCTCATTCAGTAGTGAATAGGCATCCTGGATAGATATTTCGTCCCTCGCCGTCTCTATACTCCACCGATATATGTAAGGGATGCCGCCTTTATCCGTCCATTTGACAAGCATCCCATCGGTACACCTATCTATCTCGATGGGAAATTGAAAGGTGTTGGCAAGGTTGGGGTTATAGACGCTTATCTCAACATACGTATCCCCATCCCATCTTACCGTCGATGGATTGAACTCCGCAAACGGTTTCGAGGACATGCCACTGGTGACGATGACCCCATTCTCTGTTTCCACCTCTATTTGCTCTGTCGTGAGCTTGGGGATAAAGATGGATTGGGTTATGTTGAACCCGGGGTATACCACGATTTTCCTGGCGGAAGGGTAGTTGGTTACATCTCCCGCGGCGGCATTCTGTGCCGAGATAGGGATTATTTCTTTTTCACAGGTGCCGATAAGAATAGTATTGAGCGTGTGAGTGGCTGATCCATCGCCAAACTCAACTATGAGCACCACATTGTTTATGAATGTTGCCGAATAGTCCGCGGCCAGCGATTCCAATATTGCCGTCAAGGGGAAAACAACGGATTTTCCTACTCCCGAGACATTTCTGGATAGGACTATTGATGTTGCTCCATATGATATTCGCAGCTTCACTTCTGTGCCGTAGTCCGGATCTATGGCTGTGGCTGTAAATCGCACGAAGGTGGATTTCTCCCGTGTGAAGCATATATCATTGGGAAAATCTGCGGTGCCTCCTGTACCGGACAATGTATATCGGATCATAGTTCTATTGTTGTTTCGAGCATTTCGTATATGGATGTGTCGATCACTTCCGTAATTCTTTTGTCGATGTTATCCACGGTTTGCGGCAACAGGTCTTTGATAATCTCGGTGCCCCCTCCCGAGCGGTACAAGATGCTGCCTTCCTCCCACAGCTTCTTGGCCGCCCAATATGCGTCGATGCTTTTGAATTCCAATCCATAGCGTGCCTCTTTGTCGCGTGCCCATTGCTTTATGTTCTGATAGAAACTTTCGAAGCTTCCGAATTCTTCTTGTGCATCCTGCGGAGAGTTACCCTCGTCTATATTCTTGATGTTATGCCGTCCCACAAACGAGACCGTGAACCCTCTGGCATTGCTTTCCACTTGCGACGCCATACTATCTGCCGTAGCGCCGGTAGTCTCTTCCGGGACATTCAGGGAGTTCACATTTTTACCGCTGTTTGTGCGTTTTGTTTGCAGATTTATTGTCACCTGCTCTTTAAGGGTGCTGAATTCCTCGTTACAGATGGCAACCAGCTTTTCAGGGCTGAAAAAGTTCTCTATCTTCGATATGTCCATCAGCAAACATTGTATGTAAGGACGAGTTTTGCCTCTACACCCGCGGCCAGGGCATCCAGTTTTTCAACCACTCCTTGCAGGCTTTCAACCTGCACCTCTATCCCATTTTGACGCAGGTTGTCGATTAATGAAAACGCCATTTGCTCCATGCGATCCGCAATGGGGGCTGCTTCGGTCTGTGTATCCGGCTCTGGCTTCCCGAGTGCATCGAGAAAGTAAAGCGTTGTCCTACGACGACGCCTGTTTGTCAGGTTGGTTTCGTATATCGGCTCCTGGAACAGCCGCAGCATTACGGGGTACTCTTTGACGTAATCCAGCAGGTAATTCGCCTCTTTGATCCTGGCATATAGGCATGTGTTGACGCCGCACTCTTTGGCAGCATCTTCGAATATTTTACTGAGGCTCTTTCTCATCGTCTGCGACTTTTGGATGGTTTGGGCTTGTTCATCTGAGCGAGCTTGCGTTGTGCCATGTTTTTGTCCCTCTCGGCTTCATATGCAAGGTATACGGTCGACCACCTCAGGTGCCATACATCGCTTGGCTGAATAGCACCCCCTACAAGCTGGCAGTATCCTAAGCATATTGTACTCATGCCCCGGTTCTTGCGTTGTACTTGTGCGTTTGCTTCTTGTGGCGTCAGAGGCATTTCGAGCTTTTTCCACGCCTTTGCTACGCCTTTGAGTTCGTTTTGTATTTCAATGAAATAGCGATAAGCGCGAATGAATTGTAGTTCGAGCACCTTTTCTCGGGCAATGTCGTATCCTGCTCCCTCCCAGTCAATGCGTTTTGATCCTTTTCCCTTTGGGCTTATTAAACCCAGCATGACGGCCAGAACCTTTACGAAATACTCGTCGGTGGCCTCGATCCTTTCTATGGCATTCAATTCACCCATCGTTATACCTGCGACGCTTCGGGCCTCGTGCTTCTTCCATCCGAATATGCGACGTTTTTCCTTAACATAGTCAGGCTTGGGTAATGCCGCAATAGATTCGTATATTCGTTTATTGCCGATACCGAATAAGGTGCCGTTCTTTATAATTACTTTCCTGATGGTATCGTTGGGTGATATTTTCATAATCCAAACCTGTTTATCTTTTCAAAAATATCCGACGAATAATCCGGCTTTACGTCTGTTTCGCCGCATAGCGAGCCTGCCAGTTGATGACACTCGTCGACCATCTCGTTCCATAGGGGCACAAGTCTGTACCACGGGGAGGCGGCACGGCTGTTGTCAGTCATTTTGATTTTCTCGCCAGCCATCGTATTGAAGGCAACATGTTCTCGCAGGTAATAGAAATAGACATACTTAGCGATGGGAGACTGTTTTGTGTCTGTATTTGCTATTTTTGCGGCTATTTCAGGATATTTGTCGATATTCTCAGCCACATATATTCCAAGGAGCATCCGAAGGAATTTAGGCTCATACCTGCGTATGCAACTCTCGACATTCCGTACAATCTCCTGTGCGGCGCCAGTCGGGGTGCATCCGCTTTTGACGTCTATTCCCGCAATATATGTGGGATCCTGTTCGAAGTATGTATAGTCTATAAGCATAAGAAAAAAGGGGAGACGCTTTCCGGCGCCTCCCCGCCTTGTTAGTTGGCAACTTTGGTCTTGTACGTGGCTTTGCCCGATTTCACAAGCGTTTCGGCATGCAAGGGCGACACGTTGTACTCTTTGCCTTTCTCGGGCATATAGATAGACTTGCCTGTGCTTACGATAGTTACCCTCTTGGTGAGGTCGATCTTCTTCATATCTTCCATGTTGTTGTTCGTTTAAGTTAATGACTATGCTGCTGCCTCGGCGGTTTTCTCCAGGGCGGCCTGTACGGTTGCGAAGTCGTCGTAGATGACAGACCCGGCGTCGATGGAGTTCTGGTATGAGTGAAGGCGCATTTCGGCGATCACCGTCACCATGTTGTGGCTGAAATCGTCGCCGTCACGGCCCCATTCCAGTCGCAGAGCGCGGTGGGGACGAACTTTCCAGCGCGAGGAATCCATCAGCAGGAACTTACCTGCGGGAATGTTGGTGGTTTCTACAACGGAGATGTTGCCGATGATCTTGCGCATCTCGTCAGTCAGGTAATGCCCGGCGGTATCTTTCGTTACGTCGAAGATCGCCTTGTCGGTCGGATGAAGGAAGAGAACGTCGGGAGAGAAATGCAGCAGGCGAAGTTGCAGAACGCCAGCGCGCACAACGTCGGCAATGTTGGGCATGGAGATTTTCCCGTTGAGCTCCGTAATGGTATAGCCAGGGGCTTTTGTTGTTACGCCGAGGATCTCGTTTCCGGTGCCGGTTCCTGCGATAACCTTCTCTTCCACGGTCTGCATCAAGTCTTGACGCAGCAGGGTGTTCACCTCCCCGCGGATGAAATCCGCATCTTCGAGGATTTCCGTCGAGAGCTTTGCGCGAACGGCAACCTTCTTTGCCGTAGACGTCTCCTCCTCGTATCCCCAGCTCATAAGGGGCTTGAGAGTTCCTTCGGCGATGAATGCCGAGCCGCCGTCGGGGTCTTTACGGTTGATCCACTTGATTGTCGGGGAACTTGTCGTGCCTTTCTGCAAGCGGGGCAGGATCGCATTCGGCTCGGTAGCCGCTGCTGCAATGCCCGGCACGACTTCGGTGTTGAATGCCGCGATGGGGACAGCGGCCGTCGTGGTCGTCATGGCTGCTGCCTCGGCCTTCATCTCGATCTCGATACTTACCGTGCGGCCGCCCTTTACGGCGTCGATGTTCTCTTTCCCTGAGAAGAATGCCTTGATCTTCTCCTGCGCTTCATTCTCGGATGAAACGGTGGATTTCTGCATGAGGCTGATGGTGCGCCCTTGCTCTTTGATTATCTCCCGGATCTCGTCGATGGATTTCGTTTGATCGAGAGCGTCTACTTTGTCTTCGATAGCCTTCATTTTGGCCTCGAAGTCTGCTTTGCCGATAAGCCCCGACTTGTATTCATCGAGTATTCCTTTCAGCTCTTTCTTGATGTCGTCGTTCATGTGTGAATTGGTTTAGTTAAACAATGTTTTTCTGACTATTTCGATGATTTCAGTGTCATCCGAAGATTTGTTGCCCAGGATGTTTAGGGCGCTTTTGAGGCTGTTGCAAAGTGCTTCAATCCTGTTTCCTCCTGCTTCCGAAAGGTCGCATTTGCGCAGGATGTTGTTGAGCTCTTCTTGATAGGCAATGATGTCCTCTACGCTTTGCAAGCCCTTGACGTCAAGAGCTGGGGTGAAGGGATTGCAGCCTGCGAACACGGTGCTGTACTCATACTTGAGCTGCAGCTCCGCGATGTCATCTCCCGCAATAGCATCGTTGTGGTTCTTGTTGAGAACCCGGTAGCAGTAGGAGTGTTCGACATCTCGTTTCTCGTCTGCGCAATGCTTATAGTACTCGAATATATCATGCCCAGCTGCCTTACCGAGTATAAGTTTGCTCTCGATGAGGGCATATTCATCTGTTTCCCATGCTTTTCGAGGCGTCCCAACAACATGATCCAAGTCTTGTTTGTGGTCGATGCAGTGTTTGATCCGGGACATATCTGCAAACGACTTAGTAAACGCCCCTTTGCGCACAATGTCTTCTGCATGATCCTCTTCGTTGAACTTTGATATGGCGATGACAACAACGCCCTGATCGCGTTTGATGTCGTCTATACTTCCCTTGAATGATTTTATTCTGTCTTCCATATTAGATTTGATATTTTAATAGTTCGCTTCTACCTTCCTCTGGTGTCATTATTCCTAATTGTATGGCAGCTCCGATATAATTTACGGCGCTGTTCATACATTCCGCCTGGTCTTTCTTTGAGGGCTGGAACATTTCCAGATGGTCGAAGAACGGCATGAATCCGAATCCTGTGAAGCCGTATATCTTGTTGAGCACGCGCATTATATTTTGTGCAGAAGGAATAATGTCATTCACGTAAAACTCAATCTTGGCCTCTCCGAAATTGCTGTAGGTGCTACCTTCTACGTCGAGCAGAATGCTGGGCACCTGATATGTATAAGTGATGTCTTTCTTGCAGTTGCGCTGAATGTCTGTAAGTCCGAGGTCGGAAATAGTGGACGACACAGGGACAAAGGATGCCTTGTATGACGTAATGGCGATCTTGCATTTGTTGCGCATGATCCCGTATTTGTCCAATTGCTCACGGAGCGCTTCCTTGTCCTCTTTGGTGGCCGGCACGATATTATCGACCATCGGATCATCTGACATGAGGGAGAGAATGCCGAGCATACCCCGGTTGACGAGTAATTCGTTTACGGCTTGGTAGGAGGCCAGGAAAGTGTTGACAGGGTACTTGAGGGCGACAAGCCGTGAAGTAGCGCTCCCAATCTTGTTAAGCGCGTAAGTTACGTCGTTTACAACGAACATCTCCTCTTTGGGGATCGTCAGGTTTATCCCGCCCCCAAGGTTTATGGTGTAATCACGGATATCGGAGTTGGGTGCAAACGAAGGTATGGAGGATGGTACCTCGTTTTCCGTAACCATGAGGTTAGGTATTACATACAATTCGAAATCACCCTTAATACCTACCAAAGGTACCTTCACAATATAAGCCTTGCCGAATATCTGAGAGAAGAACTCGATCATGCAAACGAATTCCGAAAGGGTTTGGTAGGGGTTGGGGTGGTTAATCCGCTCGAACTCACGCGGCTTTTCAATATCTTCCCCTTTGTCGTCTTTCGCCCAATACCGGGCATCCGATATGGCGGATACTTTCTTCGTGATGATAGAAGCCAAAATAGAGCATGACGCGAATGCGCGCGCCTGCCCGTCCGGTGTGGAGGTGTCGATAAACCCATCCTTCGTCCCGAGCAGATTTTGCACGTCCCGCAAGTCTATGTATAGGCTTTGCTGCGGGTCTCCGGTCTTTTCGGAACATTTAGACATCTTTATTTCGTATCCAAGGAGTTTCATGCGGCAATATGATTGCGGAATGCAGTCATCACGACATATCGGGCTGCATCCCAAAGGTGATTATTCTTGTCTACGGGTTTATTTATCGCCAGCCCGTTTATAGAATCCCACACATAGGTATTGGCTTCGTTTTTCATGTTCTTGGTCTTGACGCAGTGGATGCGGAAGTTTTTCATGTAGGATATACCGATGGTTATACTATCCTGGAATTTCTTGGCCTTGACTACATTCAACCCTCGCAGCTGAAGGGAACGCACCATACCTTCTGGGTTCTTGGCGTATTTATCCGCGCTATCTGCTATGGCATATCCGTGTTTACCGAGAATTGGGGCCACGATGTTATACAATACCTCGGGATCGTCTACGGGCGAATAAAAGCGTTCATGCAGATATAAGTCACGCCCTCGCACTCCGACATGAATAATAGCCGTCGGATCATTTGTGAAGCCGAAGTCGATGCCATAGGCTGTATATTCCAAATCGTCCGGAAAACTGTCGATCCAGTCTATGTTGGGGAATATCAATCCTTCCTGCGCCGCGCGCTCCCCGAGACCGTATACCTTCCATCTGAATTCGTCGGCGGTTCCTGCTGCGATATTTTCCGGCGTGGGTTCGTAACTTTCGATAGTCCTGCGTACGCTGTCAGGGCAGAAAGGATTGTCCTTGTAGGTTGTTTTGGTGAATATGGTATCCGGCTGCCCTTCAAGCTCAAAAACCCAGTGTTCCGTATACTTAGGGTTCCAGTCGCCGATAATCATGGTTGTACAACGCATCGTGATGTTATTGAACTGCGCCGGCGATATGTCGTCCAACATTTCGTTGAAGTATATGATGTCGCAGTCGTGCCCCTCCTTCACATCCATCTTGTCAAGTCCACGGAACCGGATGATGCTGTCGCCTATGTGGTATTCGGGGAGTATCTTCTCGCTATACATGCTGTCGGGATCATATATCCCGCGGCATTGTAGTTTCTTCTTGAAGTCTCCCAATGCCTTTTCCTTGCAGTCTTGCAATGTGGAGCGGTAGACATAGATTTTATATGCACCATCACCCGCAGCACAGATGTCATACAGGAAGTCGAAGGTGTCGAAAGTCTTCCCCGAACGGGAGCTCCCCTCGTTGAATATGCGTAGTACGACGCCTTTATTGCGGTACTTGCGGAAGAAGTACAGCATGATCTTGTAGACCTTGCCCCGATATGTGCGTGCATCAAGCTCCATTTTCATTCGTGCTTTGTTTGCCGATGGACTGGATGATAGATGCAGCTTCCGGATCAAGTATGACTTGTACCGTCTCCCGAGGCTTGTTGATGCTCTCGCCGTTGGTAGTTATATCCTGTTTTTCGGCGAGGCCTTGAAGCCGGGCAACTATATTTGGATTGTAGGCTCCAATAAGCGCCCCTTCAATCTGGGACTTTGCGAAAGTCGCGCGTGCGCGCGTTGTGACACTCAAAAATTCGTCTTGTTTCTCGTATGCTCTAAAGGTGTTTTCGACAATTCCGGCAAATACGCAAAATCCAACCAATGTAAGCGGCCTTTCTGTGGGAACTGAAATTATTTCCCCTGCCGACACCTTGTTAATAGCTAAAGGATGATCTTCTGCCCATTCAATGTATTCCTCCAGTTTAGCTTCAAGCAATTCAGGTGTATATACGCAAGGACGGCCCACTTTGCGGGTGGGCTTGATGGTGTCGTTCGCCTTTGTGTCTTTTACACTCTTTGCCATAAATGAAGGTCTGCCGACGGATGCGCCAACAGACCTTCTGCTACGATAGCAATGTACTTTCGATGTTCGGCCGTTGCCTGCATCCTCACAGGCTTACAATGCAAAGATTTCGACGGATATTTAAATAACAATGGGAAATGATGAAATTTTTTGAAAAAAATATTATTGGGCGGATTGTTCTAAAGGTTTGTCTTTCCCCTATGATGAAACCTTATTTTGGCGGCCTTCATTGTCCTAAAGGTACAAAAAAGCCCCGGTCATACGGCCGGGGCTGATGTTGAACGAACTTCTCACTATTTATTCATGTAGTCAATCAAATCCTGCGCAGGACATCCCATTGTCCGCAGATTGTTCTTGATAATTCCTATCGGGATGGGATTTATATGCGTCTGGAATATGACAGGACGAAGCATGCCCTTCTTGCACCATTTTTCATGGCCGCCTTTGATGCCGCCATATTCCCATCCCAAGTGCTTTAGGAACCGACGAAAATCCGCAATGTCAATATTCGATAAAGCACCCATTATGCACAAGGAAGCGTTATATTCTCCCGAATAGTCCTGTATGCTTTGTTATCGACAATATCTGCCAGCTCGCTGCTTCGGGTGATAAGATCGCTCGTCTTTGGAGGCTGTCGCTTTTTCCATCCATAAGATTCGAGCAGCGCACTAAGAGTTCCCTCAGATATAGCGTACTTTAAGATTTCTTCAAGCATGATTTCAAAAGACCGTCTTGCCTCCTCCTCGCTATTCCCGTATCCGAGAATATCAAGGGCAGCGCAATAGGCATAGTAAATCTTGTCCTCCTCATAGAGGATGACGGCCAAACTTACGCTTATGCCAGTACCTTCTTTCATTGGATAGCTTCCATTAAATTGCTGCGCTTTCATCGTTGGGATGGTAGTTGTTATGCAAATATAACATATTTCATGCTAAAAAACGCACAAAGGTAGTGAATAATTATATACTTTGAGTAAAAAAGCCCCGACTGTGTGGCCGGGGCTGAAAGGTAGGGGAGGGATTAAAACTTCTTTGTCAAGCTGATTCCTGCGCCATAATCTGATACGGTTAAATTATGTCCGATTTCTATTCCTTGGGCGTACTCCTTATGCAACCCTGTTAAAACCACTACAATTCCGATTACGGATGTGCCTGCACATACAAATCCGACCGTGCGCTTTGTCTTGGCAAGAGACGATATTTTTTCTACATCAGATTCATTAGCTATCTTATTGTCGATTATTGAGCTGGTAAGCATATATGTTGCAGCGGATGCGCCTATCATTGACGACCCGATAACAGTATTCAAAGGTGTTAATTTCCATTTAAATGATCTTCCTTTATTGTCAAACTTAGATATGTCTGCATTGCGGTTTCCAAAACTTTTTGCAAGGAAAGGGCTTGATACATTGTCATTCTGTTTTTGAGCATAAACCGTTCCGGATAATAATACAACAATAAGGGTTAGTAAAATCTTCTTCATGTTATCCTATTTTATTTGACTTTTCGATGTCAGAAATTATTAATGGCATTCTTTCAATCGGCTTATTCGGTTTAAAAGAGCTGGAAAATTTTCAATGCGTTGAGTATTAGACATCATGCTAATAAGTTTGAATATATTATCCTTATCAGCCTTTCTTAATTTTACTTCTTCTGTAACGGTTTCTAATAAAACTTTGACGTATGTATTACAAGTTGTGTATTCGCCGATAATAGCAGCATGCAATATTACAGATAGATTGAAATAGATATATCTATACCCATGTTCATTCATTGGTCTAATGCCTATTTCTTTGCCATAATACTCAGATAAGGACATGTATGTTTGAATTGCATTGAGCTCAGAATTGTATATAATTGTATTTTTTGCATCTTTTACATCTTGAATCTCTTTCTTGAAGTTCAATGTGTTAAATATCTGCCAACCGATAAGTACTGTAACCAAAAGTGAGAGTGCCCCAACTATGATGCCTTGATAATCGAATGCAAGCTCCGGGGTTCTATATGCCGCAATACATATTGATACAATACTTAATGCTATTGACAGAAGACTTAGGCAGAGTGAATAGATGAATTTTTTCATGCTCAGTGAATTGGGTTTCCTCATCTATAAATTAAAATTTATTTTTTTATTATCTCAAGCCACTCACTCCAAGGGATAAGTTCATCGCGACGATACGATCCTGCAATTAAATCATCTGTTGTGCATACGAAAGTCCCATTAGAGTTTAGACCAATTATTTTCATTTGTTTTTCAGTAGCTTTACGAACGACGCGACTGCCTATTGTCCAATCAGGGATAGAATCTTCATTATGATTATCACTCGCTTCGTTTAGTATCACTTGGTTGTTTGCGCGTTCATCTATTCGCCCGACGTATTCTTTAATACGGGCGACATTATTTGTCATACCCCATAACTTGAAAAATAGGATAATTTGCAAAATGCCGAAAACAGCCACCAAGATGGTAATAAAAAGTTCCATAGTTTAAGTTATTTTTATTATACAACTTACCCCCCCCCGAAAACTCGGAGAGGGGCATTATTTACTTTGTTATGGGGGTGAATGTCCGTATCTGTTATTCTCTATCCAAAAATCCCCCCCCCTCGTCTTTTTGTGCTATAATGATCTGATGCACAAAATATTAATATATCTGAAAAGAACATTTTTTAGCCCATCGCAAAATTGCCCATTTTGAAAGGAGGGTGTTCGCCTCCTTTCGGGTGCAATCTGCACGATGACGCGTCACAGGTTTTCCGTTAATTCATCTTGCTTTTTTTCGACTGCACCCACTCTTCGAGAGAGGACTTCACTATCACCCTTCTGAGTTAAATGCTTGATGATCGCATTCTGCTCTTCGACAACTGCGGTCACTTTTGCGAGCTGCTCTTTCAGGGTGTTAATGTAGTCCATTGTAAGTGGATCCATCTCCTGAATTTTTGTTGAGTTAGTAATAGGGTTATCTTTTTGGGTTTCCCCAGTTTTTTGTTTTGTAAAGTACTCAACGAGTAACCGTGCATTTGGCGCCGATGGTTTAGTCGTTTTTGTTCTATAATTAGAGATAGTAGTAGGATGAACCCCTATTGCTTTTGCTATTTGGTTATTATTTTCTGGACTTTCCTCCAGTAGTTTTATAGCTCTATCTATCTCTGTATTAGCCATATGATAATTAATCTTATAACAATGTCTAAAATTATAAAAATATACAATCTAAAAATAGATGCATCATGTCTAATTTTAGATATATTTGCAATGTAGAACTAAACTACACCGCAAAGGTAGAGTGTTCTACACCGATAAACAATGTAAAGATATACAAAAGTTTTTGAAATAACCAAGCGTAGCGTCATGAAAACTTACGACAAAAGCAAGATTATGAAGAATGCGTGGTACCTGAAACGGGTGCAATCGTCGATGACCTTTTCGGCCTGCTTGAAAAAAGCATGGCGCAATGAGAAGTTGGCGATGCTGACGGCGAAGATCGAGAACCGCCCGACGGAGCAGCCGAAGGCCACGGAGTACCGCCCCGAGCTGTTGACGGTGCCGTCAGATTTCTATGGCGTCCGCGGAATGTACTATGGAGACTAAAAAATAACCATACCATGAATGAATTAATCACTGACCGCTTGGCTACACTGATTGAGGAGCAAGCCGCCTGCATCGAACGAATAATGGCGATACTGGATAAATAAACAAAGCTATGAATTATCAAAAAGTAATAGCTCGGACAATAGTAGCAGTTGTAGCTTTTATTTCTACGGGTATCGCATTAGTAACGCTTATCCTTGCTTTACGTGCTATCGAGCCCCTCGGCTTTTATGCTAAATGTGTATGCGGTTTTTGTTGTATTGGAGGCCTATTGCTGATGGTTGCAGGCATTACATCAATCATGATCATGTTGACCGATGAAAATTAACCCGGCAAGAATAAACAAATCTATGAATACTCAAAAGAACGACATCGAACGCTGCGCCTTTGTAAAAGGCTACAATATCATCCGTGCTCGAAGAAAGGGGCGCGATCTTGCCCGCATTGCAATGGACGAAATCAGTCAGGCATTAAAAGATGGCGGGCTGTCGAACAAGGCATTTCACAACCGCAAATACGGCTATGTGAACCACACCCCCACGGAGCGGGAGAAGATAGAGCAGATTTTCATGAAGTGGGGTGTAGATAGCCCTTGGGGTTTGGCATAGGACAATGAAAACCGACACCATACTTAGTAAGCGCAAGCGTGAGGTGATAAACCTCGTAGTATTGGGCTACTCAGCTCGGGAGATCGCAGAGCGGCTTAACGTCATCTACCAGTGTGTGGCGAATCACCTGCAAAGTATCTACGACAAGACGGGCTGCAAGCGAACATTGCATGCACTTGTCACCTGGTATTTCACGCAGAACTTCGGCATCACGCTCAACATATCGGAAATGACCCGGCGGGTCGGAGCGGCGATTCTTCTCTGTCTGTTCTCGGTCGAAGTATTTAACACGGATGTAGAGTGCCGCAGATTAAGAACGCGCCGTGGCCGGGAGTTCCGGGTGGAAGAGTTAATAGAGAACTAAACTTATAAACCAAAAATAAAATAGTATGGAAAATTTACTGCAATGCAAAGGTAAGAAATTCAAAGCCAATATCAATGACCTCCCAGCTGAAGGGCGTATTCAGGTAGAGGAAGGGCGTATTTATCTATGCCAAGATGCGAGTAGTGGATCCAGTTGCGAAGACAAATTAGGCTTCAAATACAGTTGGTGTATCGGGGATGGTAGCGAGATGGCACTCATCAAAAACGGCGTTTCAAATCTTTGTATCCGCCCTTCGACGAAAGAAGAGGCCGAATCTTTCAAGGATTGGCAGGTAGGGGATAAGCTTGTATACGAATCAAACACTTGGGAGGTGATTTTCCGTAGTGGAGAATTGGTCGTGTGCAAGAGAGAGAACGGCAATGCGACTTACAATTTCACTTGCGACGAGCTTTACAGATTAGGTTTTCGTCTTGTTTATGAACCTGATCCTGAATCTGAGATTGTCGAAGTGACGATGGATGAAATCGCCAAGATGAAAGGCATTCCGGTCGAGCGGCTTCACATCAAAAAGGAATAGCATCACGAGGTGTGTAGCTCAAAGGTAGAGCGGTGCAGGGATGCGAAATAGAAGCACAAAGGTTGAAAGACCTCGCATTTCCGGGCGCAGGTTGCAGGTTCGAATCCTGCCGCACTTCCAAGATAGCCACCGCATAGGTGAGGGGTTTGATTGCTGGCACTAACCCCGCCGCAAGGCAAAAGCGATCCGTTAGGCCGATAATAGCGTCATCGGCGGGCCGTGGGCAAGGCTCAAAGTGATAGCCCCGCAAAAGCAAATAGCCGAATGCGCGAAAGACTGGCATAGGCTTCGAGCTGCGATGATATGAGCGGCGAGAACCACCGGGATAAATCAAGCATTATTATGCCTGGTGTGGCTTGACCGCCTATCCAGGCTCTATGGCAGACCTTGCGCACCGTTCTTTCAGCAGTGGGTTATTTCATTTTAGGCGTGAGGTCTGCATCTTGCCCGCGTGCGCTTTTCGGTGGCGCAGTTTTGAAATGGAGTTTAAAGTTACAGTGCGCGCGGGCTTATTTGCAACACCTTAAAACAATTATACTATGGAGAGAAAAACATTTTTAGGCTTCGACGTGACGCCTCGGAAGAAGTTGTGGACGGAGGTCGGGCATCTGAAAGGACGAATTTACGAGCTCGAGAACCTTGCCGCAAGGTGTGTGATGGAACGTAATGCCGCAGATGCGGAACTCGCTTCCAGGGAGCAGCGAATCCTGGCTCTTACCTCTCGGGCCGATAAATTCGAGAAGCAGGTGTGCAAACTCGAAGGCAAGTTGCGCAAGTTCGACAGAGCGCGCGGTGAAAGCGGCAAATACATCAAAGGCCATGAAACACGATCCGCAAAATAAAATTCTGGCCTATCTCAAGGCCGGCGGCAGGCTGACTGTTCGCAAGGCTGAGAGGCTGTATCACACAACGGAGCTGCGCCGGATCATCAGTCGGCTCCGGAAAATGGGATATTCCATTTGCTCGAACAAACAGAGGGCCGTTACGGAAGACGGACGGCTAACACAGTTTAACGAGTACTATATGCCACAGGTCGCGGATTCCTGCCAATAATCCGCAATCGCATTTAAAATAGTATTTGCCATTGGCCTGCTGTGAAGCCCGCGGATGGTGTGCCGCCGAGATCGAAGCCCTGCGCGGCAGCGTGGGCGAGTGGAGATTCAGGCGGCTTTTATTGAGCTATGGTGTAATGGTTAACACACCGCCCTTTGGAGGCGGTACTCCCGGTTCAAATCCGGGTAGCTCAACGGGGTTCTAACCCTAATGTTGTGAGTTTGATCGGGCGCTTGGGCGTCTGTCACAACGGAAGCTGACAGAGGGTATATCCCTCGACAATCCGAGGCTGCGTGAAGGAAGTAGCAAGGCCGAGGCGGGCTAAGCCCACGAAACGGGAGATAAAGAACGCAAATCGGCGGCGCGAAGCACAGTAACGCCGCCACCGCGGGGGCAGTAAGAAGCCCCCGCTTCTTTTGGATACAATCAAACGATCATGAATAAATATCTTCAAGAGCTCAAAGACAAAGGACTGGTGCCTTTACGGCTCGACAACAACACGGTGCTTTGGGTTACACCCGACAAGGCCAATGAGAAGTACAAAACTCGCTACCTCAAGAATGCCGGGAGGTCGCGGAGGATGGCGCTTAATTTAAGATAGGAAATATGAATTATGGATTGCCGTACAAGGGCAGTAAAAACAGCATTGCGAAATGGGTTGTCTCTCACCTTCCCGGGTCGCATACATTTGTAGACTTATTTGCCGGAGGTTGTGCGATAACTCACGCCGCTATGCTGTCGGGGAAATTCGAGCAATTCATAGTAAACGATATTACAGAATACCCCCAAGTATTCCGAGACGCTGTAGCGGGTATGTATCGGGATGAGCGCCGATGGATCAGCCGTGAGGATTTCTCGCGCCTCAAAGATAGCGACCCCTACGTGAGGCTGTGTTGGAGTTTTGGGAATAATATGAAATCCTATTTGTATACTCCGGAAGCAGAGCGATTCAAAAAGCACCTTCATGCGATATTCTTTGCAAAAACACCCGGCGAAGCGCGTTTGATGTGGCAAGGGTTAATCCGGGAATTCGCAAAAGTTCGGAAAGAAATAGAGGACTTGACACAAAAGGTGCTGAAACTGTGTGAGGAATGCGGCGTGACGCCGAAATATAATGCCGACGGCACATTGAATATAGAGGTGATGCATGCAGATATTTTTCGGGTCAAGTCAGCGGATTTGCGGGGGTATTTACAGAATGCTCTGAAATTATCCGGTCTTACGCAAAAAGATGTCTATCGACACCTCGGAAATTATATGGGTAAGCATTATTTTAGCGAATCTCAATGGGCGTTGCCAACCTCAGAGCAATACGAGAAGTTGCAAGAAATTTTACCAGCGTTAACTATTCCGTGGGCGGCCTTAAACGAAGGACTGCAAAGCATGGAAAGACTGGAAAGACTGGAAAGTCTGCAAGGTGTGGAAAGACTGCAAAGCATGGAAAGACTGGAAAGTCTGCAAAGACTGGAAAGTCTGCAAAGTCTGCAAAGCATGGAAAGACTGGAAGTATTTCAAAAGGATTATACCGACATAACCATCCCGTTGGGTGCAACTGTGTATTGCGATCCGCCATACGCCAGCACATCGGGATATTTGCACGACTTCGACCATGAACGATTTCTCGACTGGCTTCGACATCGAGATTTCCCGGTTTTCGTTTCAGAATATTCCATGCCGGGTGACTTCGTATGTATTGCGAGTATCAACAAAACGTGTACCTATTCACCGACTAAAAATACGAAACGAGCGGAGCGGTTGTTTGTTCATGAACGGTGGGCAGATGCTATGAGAAGCCCGGGTGATACTGTTCAAGGGACGCTGTTCGATTAAAATCGGCTGGCGCTTAATTTGAAATAGAGTAAATGAAAAAGTGGAGTGTCCTACCACTCCACGGGCGGCATCTGTTTACGCTGCGCTATCAACAGGCACCCATATACAAAAAGCCTTCGCTTTTTTGGGATATATTACTTTCCCGTTCTTACGGATGTACTTGCAGAATACGAGCTTGCACAATTTGCCGTTGATGAATTTAGACGAGTTCATTAAAAATAACACCTCCTTTCTTCGTGGCCTTTCGGCCTAAAATCTTGCGTCCTACCGCAAGAGAAAACCCGGTAGTAGGATACCGGGTCTTTTGAAACTTTGGAGCAGAGTAATAAATCGAAAGGGGTTTGTTACTACGTCCTCGTCTAAATTCGATGCAAATATAAGTGCATTGAACTATACATGCAAGATGTATAAGAATTATCGCCGTTTGATATATGGCGATATAGGTAAAATTTATTTTGCAGATTCGAAATGACAACCAAACAAATAAAGTCGGTAATAAAGAAATTTCCGCATAGTGAAGTCCGAGTGCCTTTCACTTACCATCATGACTATTTGCGTGGGAACTGCCCAGCTCTCGCCGGATGGTCGAGGGCAGATATAGCAAACTCTACCGTTAAATTCGACAATAAAGAACTTTATGCGCTTGCTCTTCTTCAGATAATAGATGAAACATATCCATGTGATATTGTCATCACTGCATTTACTGACGAAGATAGGGCTATTATCCGAGAATGTACAACGCTGGCAAAAGAAAGAGTGGCTTTTTATAATAGGAAGTTTGCAAATGTCAAATAATATTTTGCAGATTCGGAATGAATTCGTATATTTGCCTTTGCCAAAGACTCGCGGTAACGCGATTACAAGTACATACGAACGTTTTCTGAGACGTGTCCCTGTTGCACTTCTACTTCGCGTAGTCGTGGGTCTTTGGCGAGATTAGGGGGCGCGTCTCTCTTTTTATCATAGTGTATAACAAACTTGTGTTCAACATGCCAAAGACCAACACGAGTTGCAAAACGGGGAATAAAAGTACCCGTGCAACGCATCGCACCTGCTTTTACAGGTGTCATCTGAAAGCCAATCGTCCGATGTTCTCTTCGGACAAAGTCGATTACACCAACGTTATCCGCGCCACGTGCGAGGAGCATGCTTTAGGCTGTTTCCTTGCTCAGTTCCGCGTGCTCTATCCCGCGTATGCTGTCGTTGTCGGCACCATACTCGTAAGCCGGGTATTCCCCTCCAAGTCCAACCGTTAAAACAGGCCGCTATGGCACATCTTATCACCTTGTTGGCGTTCATCGCGCCGATTGCCGTGGTATTCGGCTGGGTGCTATCCAATCAGCACCGCGCAAAGGAGATTGGAAAATTGCTAACCTCAATATTCGAAAGCCATGAATGAGTTTACGGAAATCACGGTTAAATGCGTGTGGACGACGATAAAGGGGCGCATTTGGCGAGCCCAATACCGCCTGCGGTCAAAGGCTGTCCGGATACAATCCAAGGCCATCTACCGGGCATTGAAGAACGAGAACAAGCCCCGTATTTATCCGAGCGAACATATAACGGGTCAGCGGTCGCCATTCTCCCAGAGGGCCAGAACACTGATGGAGGTAGACCTAAAGTTGATTTATCGGGCTATCCGCGAAGCCATTCAGAAGGATATGCGCGGTGATGAAGACAAGCGGGTCTATACGGTGGCCTACAAAATATACGACATCAAAGCGATCCATCACTACGAAGTCCACGAAGAACAAGGTGGTGACAGCTATATGGATATTTGCGAGACCTATTTCAAAGTAGACCGCGATACCATCGAAATCATCGAGGTCAAGGATATCGACGGTGGCATGCACGCCGGGCAATTGCACCGGCTAAAAGAATACGGAGAACAAAACAACTTATAACCATGGGAATCTATAGCAAACTGCTGGAAATCCAGAGGAGCGTCAGGGCGTTGCTTCCGAATGCTGATGGAAATAATTACAAGTACATCAGCGGTTCGAAAGTACTTGGCATCGTCCGACCCAAGATGGACGAACTCGGTGTGATCCTCAAAACGGAGGTTCTCGACATCACAAATATCCGTCAGGATTATACCGTAGGCCGGGATCAGCGACCTAAATCCGAAATCCTATCGAGTGTAAAGATGCGTTTCACTTGGATTGACGTGGAATCCGGAGAGAAGGATGTATGCGAATGGAGCGCCAACGGGCAGAATGATTGGGACAAAGGTGTAGGCTCGGCAATGACCTACGGGGAGCGTTATTTCATTCTCAAATACTTTCATATAGCCACTGATGAAGATGACGTAGACCGGCTGCCTCGGCATGAGGATGTCGGCCCGGCTTCCAAGCCTACGCTTACTGACGAATTGCTGACTTTGGACTTGTTCGAAGAGATAATCAAGGCTAAGGAAAACGCCAAAGGAGCCAATAAGCGATTCTCATTAGTCGGATTCTTGGAGTCCAAGTATATCGTCGATCAAGAAATGCTTCCGAAAGTCAATGTCAAAGTTACCGAATATTACAATTTAACGAGGGAAAATAAAGCATGAATCAGCAGATAACACTATTCGGAGATACGGCATCCATTGCCGATCTCGCTGGCAGGGCCATCAGCGCCGTCGTAAATGGCGACATCAGCCCTATCGAGGCGCATATCCAGATCAGCCGCATGGAGAATGCGATCAAGCAATTCAAGGACGATACGCAGGTGCGTGATATCACACTCCGCGAACTGTCTAAATATGGCAAATCGCACCAGTTCGGGGACTGCCGGCTGGAGGAGGCCGAATCGGGCGTAAAATACGACTATTCTATGTGCGGCGACAGCAAACTGCGAGATATGTATGAAACGCTTGAAGCTTTAAAAGTGGACATCAAAGAGCGGGAGATGATGCTGCGCAGTATGCCTGCATCGGGCTTGGCGGATCCGGAGACGGGGGAAGTGTTTTTTCCGCCCGCCAGGTCGAGCAAGACTATTATCAAGACTACTTTTAAAAAACCACTGCAATGAATGTATCCAATTCCGATATGCGCAGGGTGATTCGGGCGATTGATATGCTTCGTCCGCTCCCTGAACAATCCACGCGCGAGTGGGATGCCATCCGCAGGTTAAAAATATTCGCCAAAAAACAACAACGAAAATATGGTAAACAAGGTCATCATCATCGGGAATGTAGGTTCTGATCCCGAAGTTCGTGTATTGGACGGGGGCGCCAAGGTTGCCAGCCTGAGTGTGGCGACGACCGACCGTTACACCGACAGGCAAACAAAAACCGTAAAGGAGATAACGGAGTGGCATCATGTGGTGGCGTGGCGCAATACCGCGGATATCGTGGATAAATACGTGAAGAAGGGGGCGCAGATTTACGTCGAAGGTCGGTTGCGAACCCGCGACTATACCGACCGAGATAGCATCAAACGATACATCACGGAGATCATGGCCGATACGGTCAGGATTTTGGGGCGCAGGGAATCCCAGGCTTCATGCACCTCTACTACCTCCCAAATGCAATCTGCCCCCGACGATCTTCCCTTCTAAGCCATGGATACATCTGAACTAAAAGAGATCGAGGAAATGCAGCTCTTCATTGAAGCAGAACCGCCTACTGAGCCGCAGGCAATTTCACAGCGCATGTCAGAACTGAGTGTGCGTATGGCGCGTAGCGGCTATCTCCTGTCGAAGGCGAAATACGAACAAGAGTTGGCGATGCTGAAAGCCTCCCGGCTGAAAGACCTGATACCTCTGGCGCCGAGTATCCAAAAAGAAATACTTCGGGCGTCCTGTGCCGAGGAGAACAAGGTCGTTAACATGCTCGACAGGATTAACCGCACGTGTGTCCATCAAGTAGACATACTACGTACGCAACTGAGTTTCGAGAAGGAGCAGATGCGCCAAATAGGCTATAACGCATGACAGATTTAGAACGGGAATACGACCGTGTTTTCAGCCTTTTCATACGTCATCGAGACTGTCCGGGTGGGCGAGGTTTCTGCATCACCTGCGGGGCGCCCATAGCGCCTGAAACATGCGATTGCGGGCACTATATAGACCGAGCTCACAGGTCTACGAGATGGGACGAAAGGAATTGTCACGCCCAGTGTAGGGTTTGCAACAGGCATTCTGCTGGTCGCATTGGAGTTTACCGCCAAGTACTGATCCGAAAATACGGACTTGCAGTCGTTGAAGAACTTGAACGCAGTAAGCACAGCGTATTCAAAATGTCGAGGTCGGAGATGTCCGATAAGATCAATTATTACAAACGATTAATTCGCAATGTGTAACACTTCAAATAACAGTTGGATTAAGATGTACCGCAGTTTCCTCGATTGGGAGTGGTATCCGGATACGAACTGCGTACGGCTGGCATTGCATTTCATTTTGAAGGCAAATTACCGGGCCAAGAAGTGGAAGGGTTTAATCATTGACCGCGGACAATTGGTAACCAGCAGAGGACAGCTGTCCGAAGAGACAGGACTTTCGGAGATGCAAATACGCACCGCAATAGACAAGCTGGATAATTGCGGGTTTATAACCAAGTCGGGAACACGCAAATATACTATCATAACTGTCTGTAATTATGACTTATACCAACAAGCACAGGATGGTTTTGATAATGGTTGTCAACCAACAGATAACCAACAAATAACCAGCAAACAACCAACAGATAACCAACAAATAACCACAACTAAAGAATATAAGAAAGAAAGAATAGAAGAATATACACACACACTGGTAGATACTAAAAAGGGGGTTGTAGGGGGAAAAGAGGCGGAGGCTGCGGAACTCATAGGATGGATCGCCACGAACGCTCCAGGTATTGCTTCAATGCCAGAGCCCATAACTGCAGCACAGGCCGTGTGGCTGTTGCAGGACTACAACGTGAAAGATATTCGCCGATTGATAGCCACCATGCAAAGCAAGCAGGCATACCTCAAACACACGAATGCCTATACGGCTTTTGTCAGTTACGCAAACCTCGACAAGGCGCTTAAAGATGGCCGGCCGCCAAGTGTGCAATCTGGGAAAAAGTATTATACACGGGATGAAGCAATGGCCTATATTCGATTCCGTCGTTTGGGTGGTTCTCTTGAAGATAATTTCACTCTTGAGCGTGTGAATGGGCAGCATTTGTGGTGCTTGAAAGCCCCAGTTAACCTTTAACGAATGATAAAATGAAAGTCATAGTAACCTTTTCGGGTGGGAA
>ULIW01026123.1_pt1 | contig 38114 bp, 35 predicted proteins | sample 1950451 | NCBI WGS metagenome assembly ULIW01 (sample SAMEA4835452, study PRJEB28245) | human gut metagenome | biome: gut microbiome; material: fecal sample | place: Denmark | collected 2008 | reverse complement strand
CGTGACTGTTAATCACGATGCCGTTGGTTCAAGCAGGGCAGGGGTAACTGGTATGACAACGGACGCAAAATTGTCGGTTTGTTCTGTGGGCGATTTTCTGCGTAAGCGATACGAGTGCTTGCTCACACTGTTTCAAAGGTGACAGGCTATACCGTTGTGCTTGTAGACAGCACGAACGTCAAAAACGGAAAGACAGTTAACGGCAGAAAAGCTATAGGCGAGTTTAATTCTACTAAGGGCGAAATAGTCCTTGACATAGGATCTGACAACGTAGTAGCTACCGCTCTGCACGAAGTTACTCACTATGCAAAAATCAACGCACCGACACAGTATAACGCTTTGCGTGACGCTGTAATTGAATATGCGACAAAGACGGGTAAGATAGAGTATTATCTTGAAAAGTACGCAAATTCATACGGTACAGATAATGTGTATGAGCTTACCGAAGAGATGACCGCAGACGCCGCCGAAGCTCTGCTGACAAACGAGAAGTTCATCAACGAGTTGTTAAGCGACAAGACGTTCGTCAATGCTGTAGTAGGCGAAAACAAAGGCTTTGTACGCAAATTTCTTGACGCTCTGCACAATGTAATCATCTCTATCAAAGACTATCTCAAAGGCAGAAACGTAAATCATCAGATCGTAAGAGAGCTATCCGAAGATGTAAAGGCACTTGAAAAGATCGAGAAGTTATGGAGAGATGCTTTAAAGGCGGCGGTTGATAATCATGCTAGGATGACCGACGTAAAAGAAAACACCGATACGGAGAGTAGCGGTGGGGTGAAATATTCAAAAGCAGAAAAAAACGCTTTGACAAAAGAAGAATACAAGCGTGCAACAGCTGCATTTATGAATGGCAATACAAGTGCAATAATTGAAGATTGTGCTATTCGTGTAATGAATAAAAACGATGTGTACAAAATTAAGATTGTATGTTATAATTTATTTGACGATGGATTTGACTTTCAAATAACAGAAGTTTATCAGATAGAAAATTACGATTATAATATTCATAGCGAAAACGAAGATCCAGCGGTTATAATTGCGAAAGGAGTAAGAGATGGATACACGCAAAGAGAAATCGAGGCTTTATTACAAAACAATAATTTTGATGATGGACAGATATTCAAAAGATTCAGTCCTCAAAGCGGCAGATATTATAGGCTCAAAAAATCTACTGGACGAGGTGAACGTGTTAGTGGAGGAAAATCTTCCGGAAGTGGACTTTCTGAAGAAACTGAACAATCTGAAACAGAAATCAAATTAAAATTTTCCCTTTCTGAATCTGTCGAGGAAAAGAACGACCTTATAGCTGTGCATAATATCTATGCGAACAAGATAAGTAAATCGTTAAAGCTTGGTGGTTTCCCAATGCCCTCAATAGCAGTCACAAAAGCTGATATGGGACACGAAAATTACGGCGAAATATCGCTTGTATTCGATAAATCCACCATTGACCCGAAAGCCGATCAGAAGAATTGCGGAAATGCTCGGAATACACAATGTCAATTACAAAAACAGTAATATCAAATTTGATTTTGCTTTTTCGAAAGGCAGCCTTGATACAAGTCTTAATCATCAAAGAGAATATGGCGGAAGTTACACAGATTATGCTGAGATGCTTACCTGCCTTGAAAAACTCATTGAAAATGCAGAGCTTATAGAGGTACATAAAAATTATAAGGATGACGAACAACTTAAAAGGACATTTGTGTTGATAAGCGCATTAAACAGTAAAGATGGTATTTATCCTGTTCAATTTGAAGTTAAAGAGTTTTACAGTAGCACCAAAAACTTATATTTAACTGCTGTTCTGACAAAAATAAAAGAACCAGCCGTCGTAACGGAGAGCCACACCGATTACTCGGAAGCATCAACTCCGCTGGTAGCTGATTCTGCTATTAGTTTATCACAACTTTTTGCAAATGTCAACCCCGCTGACAAAAGGTTTTTAAATTATGTGCCGGATAACTTCTTATCAGCAGAGCAAATTTAAGCAAAGCGTGAAGCTCAGAAGAGTGATTACAAAAATTACAACAGATATGTTGAGGTGTTTGAAAATGACAAAAACGGTAGCTCTAATAAATATTCTGAAGGCGCCTGCAAAGGTAATGTTCTTCCGGTTGATGCGAATCAGTCAAATAACACAGACAATAAAGCCGTGATAAACAACAATGATATACGATACTCTCTTGCTGATGGTAAAGGTGGGAAGTATTCAATCAACGAGGATATTCAAAAGCAGTTTGAAAAAGATGTTGATGATGTTATAAATTTGAGGTATAATAGTTCATCTCCGTTGATTTTAGGTGTAACTCCTGCAATTTTACAAGAAATCGGATTGAATGCTTTACCTATTGCTATTACAAAAAATCATGTATATTCTATTGCTGTTGACGATGCACAAGCCAAAAAAGATGGGCGATACAAAAAAGGAACAAACTATCACGGACTCGGCGCAACCGCAGTAAAAGAAATATATGAAAAAATATCAAATCCGATTGCAGTAATAGCAGCTGATAATAGTAAATATTTCACAAAGAGTAATTGCTTTTGTCGATTTATCTATAAACGGTAAACAGGTAATTGCACCTATTGAGGTAGATGCAGAAATCTCCCAAGGCTCTGATTCTATAGATGCTAATCTCATTGTCAGTTATTACGACAAAAACAATATAAGCAATATGCTGAGTAAAGCCTTAGCTTTAGAAGCTAACAATCAAGTTGGTTTTTATTATTTGGATAAAAAAAGAGCCCAATCATTATTGGTGCCGCTGGGGCTCCAATTGCCCCCCCAACCCAATAACGTTGGCTCTAATATCATTATACGTCATATCTCCTCTAATGTCAATAGGAAAATTGATACAGTTTTAAAATCAAGACAATTTATTCGTTGGTTCGGTGGATTTATCGTTCTTATCAAACTGGGAATCCACCGGTTTCAGTTCAGAGCCTAAAACCTTGAAAGAGTTGTTTATATCGGCGAGGGATTTCTTGAATTCACGCTCGCCCTCAAGACCTATTTTAAGACCGAAATTGTCGGACATTCTGCGTCACCTCCTTGAAATGGGCATAAAAAAAGAGCCTTGCGGCTCGGGGAATATAGGAAAAGGGGCAACCGTGAGGGGTGCTCCTTTTGTGTGTTAAACTGCTCGATAAATGGGAATTTGGTGTTTAGTTTATGTGCATAAAAGTTTAGGTTAGAAACACACTTAGCGGTTTTGCCGGTTTTATCTACAAAAAACTTGATAGACATTTATAAAAAGCATCTCAAGCTCACTAACGGGATTAATTAAATTTCTATGCCCCACGGAATTTTATCTTTACCTTTACCATTGGGCTTATCTCTCCATGTTGAGAATAGAAACTTATCAAAATTGTAAAAATCAGTTTCTCTGTATGGATATTGGCGCTCATAACTTCCGATATTTGTGATATACCCGGTATAAATCGATCTTAATTCGTAGTCCTTATATTTCAAACTATTATTTAGTTGCTTATATAAAAAATAATTGAAAGCATCATCAATTTTTATATGCTTAATCATCCCTGAATATTCACCATCATAATCAACGAATAACGCTAGATTTATAGCACACAAAGCAAACGTTTCATTGTCAACTCTGCGCGAATAATAAGCTATTCCGTCGTACCCCATCTTTTTACACGCCATCATTAACGACTGTGAAATGATATATTCTGACTTAAATGTTCTGTTTTCTTCTTTGATTACATAATTAGTTGCAATTGTAAGAAGATGCAATTTTAACCAGCAATGTACCCTCTCTTTTTCAAATTCATTTAAGCATCTAAAATCTCTTATTGAAATAGCCAAGTTGAAAATTCTCTGATTACCTTCTAATAATATTGGCGAAACGTTAAAATCTATTTCTGCTGGACATCCCGTTTCTATCCAACATCCGTATGAAGTATTAGCCAAATACATACTAGGATTTCCAGGAATGCTAAATCTATAATTTCCAGATTTAGATCTTAAGGAATTAGGTAGATGGAGCATATCTTTAGCTGTAAACGTTTTGTTAGGAGGTCCTAGTCTGCTTCGGAAGAATTGCAACTCATTGGATTTGACTCCGGGAAAAGCATCACTATTAAGAATTGAATTTACAGCAAATGAGTTATCACCTATCTCTTTTACTAATTCAAGAATAATGTTGTTACTTTCCGCTATATCAGCCTTGTAATACAAATCTAAAGAATTCAGTATTTTTGCGCCAAAAGTTTCTATAATTTTCAGACTCTCATCATCAGCATTAACTTTTTTGGCCTGTTTCATTACAATATCGTATTTTTTTTCTAAATCGGTTCGATACTCTATATCTTTGTTAATTTTAAATGGGGCATATAATTCTTGGCAAATAAAACCATTATTTAACCATGTCAAGCTCATTTTGTCGCACAACCTTTTCATATTCATACTAAAAGGCACATTTTATATCCTTTTGAGTTTATTTGTTTCGATTAATTCCGATTTATCGGGCAGATTAACCGTCCTCACAGACTCATTATACTACGCATTCCCACTTTTTTCAACCACTTTTTCACTCAAATTTCCATCGGCACAACCTCGTCAATATCCGCTTTCTGCTTAGGCTTTGCAACCCCATAAAAACTTGAAGTAGGATTATAACAATTTTTCTAATTCTATCAGTAACTTTTCTTTCATATCTTCTAATTCTGTCTTTGAAGGGCGGTTATTATCATTGTACATTTTTTCCATAGGATACCACCAAACAGGTCCTTTTCCGTTGTTGCCATAGTTTTCTATATCTCCGCTTTTCCTTGGAAATAGGTGCCAGTGCAGATGTGTATCGCCATTGCCTAACAACTCATAGTTCATTTTTTCTGCTCCAAAAGCGTTTGAAACTGCTTCGGCGACTATGGACATTTCCTCTAAAAACTTGATCTTTTTCGAATGGTTTAATTGAAACAGTTCTGTTTTGTGTTCTTTGCAAAGAAATAATGTGTAGCCCTTAAAATGCTGATTATCACCAATAACTACATAACCTGTTTGTAATTCTTTAACGAAGTATGGATTCGTACCATTGTTGATCATTTTAATTCTGTCGCATATAAAGCACATACTCTAAACCTCTCATTTCCTGTTTGTCCGGAATAATAACTGCTTGTTCAAGACTATTATAGCATAATCCTTTATGTTATTCTGCTTTATAAATGAAAAAATTATAAAATCTTTTCCATATACCCACAGGTAAAAGGGAAAAAATCATATTTTTTGGTTCCTGTATGTGTAAATCCGAATTGCTCATACCAATTTTTTAATTTTTTGTTTTCCTCGACTATTCCGATGTTGATTTTTACGCAATTTGTTTTTTTGGCAGTATTAAAGGCATGAAATAACAGCTCTTGACCGATTTTTCTGTGTCTGTATGCCGGAAGTACACATAAATTATTTAGCTCACACTCATTATTACTCTGCAATAGCAATGAATAGTAGCCAACAATTTTCCCGTTATCCCAAAAGGCATACATACGTCTATGCTCACCGAATAAATGCCACTTTAATCTTTCTTCAGTAGTTGCGAATGCTGTGAATTTAGGTGCATTTTCAGCGGTAAAGCCAAACTCGTCAGCAACTGTGGCAAAGCTGACTCTGATTACATTTACACATTCGCAAATATCTTTTTCATTCACTTCCTCTATCATGGTAAGTACCTCCGAATTTCGATTTAGGAGCAGTGCGTTGGTTCTTAAATAAATTGTATCATATAAAACTTAGTAATTCAAGAAATATTTGCAAAAAGGCTCAACAATCACTTGATGATGTATGAGAAAGAATTTCGAGCGTTCACGCTCACTGCTCATCAAGCCTTTTAACAGATTAAAATACACGGACAAACAAGCCGTGAATATTAAGCTCTCGTTTTTGGCGGATATTATATAAATTGTAATGTCTGTCTATTGCATTTTGTTGCCGGATTGCGCAACCAACCAAAATATGATAAAATAAATTCCGACATAAAACAGGATTTAAGGATTATTTAATAATTTCTATGCTACAATGTAATCACGACGATAAAAGGAGCAAGGAAATGTATTTAAACATACTGAAAAAAGACCTTAAAAGCAAAAAAACCATGAATATGATACTGCTGGTGTTTATTATACTTGCGACGATGTTTGTGGCAAGTGGTCTGAACAACGTATTTACCGTTATGAACGGCACGGATTATTATCTTGACAAGGCAGAAATCGGTGATTTTGTTGTTATTACAATGGGTAATGAGTCCACAGGATATGCCGACGGCATACTCGACAAAGCCGATTGTGTAAACGGCTACAAAATCGAAACCTGTATTTTCGGCTCACAGGACAGCGTTTCACACCTTGACGGCGCAGAGGTTGAAACCAAAAACACTGCGTTGTTTCAATCAATATCTGATGCAAAGCTCAAATTCTTTGATACGGCGAACAAGTCCGTTTCCGCTGTAAATCAGGGCGAGGTTCTGATTGCGGGTAAATTTATAGAAAACAACGGTTTCAAGGTAGGCGATTATATCCGCATAAAATTGGGCGATGTGGAAAAGGAACTGAAAATTGCAGGAAAAGTAAAGGACGCTTTTTTAGGCTCTGATTTTATGGGCAATACACGCTTTTTGCTCAATCAGGCTGATTATGACACATTCCTTGCGGATGAAATGATAAATGCACATTATCTGGGCGAGGTTATCTACATCGAAACCGATGATGTCAAAGCAACAACCTCAGCTATTGCCGATATCCCCGGAATTGCCTTTACAGGCGCAAGAGATACTCTTAAAATGTGCTATGTAATGGAAATGATTGTAGCGTTTATCATACTCATTTTAAGCGTATGTCTTATAATTGTTTCTTTCGTGGTACTCCGCTTTTCTATCGGCTTTACGATTGCCGAAGAATACAGAGAAATCGGCGTTATGAAGGCTATCGGTATTAAAAATCACAAAATCAGGGGGCTTTACATAGTAAAGTATCTGATGATGTCGGTAATCGGCGGAATTATCGGATTTTTCGCAAGTATTCCCTTCGGAAATATGCTGATTATGTCTGTAAGCGAAAATATGGTGCTTGGAAATGACGCAGGCTTCCTTATAAATATTATCAGTGCAGTCGGCACTGTGATTATAATTCTTCTGTTCGCTTACGGGTGCACAAGCAAGGTTAAAAAGCTTACACCTATTGACGCAATTCGCTCGGGACAGACAGGTGAACGTTTTGAAAAAAAGAGCTTTCTGCGGATAGGAAAAACAAATTTAAAACCCTCTGTATATATGGCGTTAAACGATGTTTTAAGCGCACCAAAACGCTTTATGACAATTATAATTTCGTTCTTCCTCTGCACACTTTTTGTGCTTATGCTGGTCAACACGGTTGCAACTATGAAAAGTCCGAATCTTATTACAACCTTCGGAACAGAAAGCAACCTTTACATAAACGATGTAGACGGTGTAATGAAGTTTATGAATACAGGCGATAAGGAAAGCTTGTCAGATGGGCTGAATAATATTTCCGATAAAATTTCAGACGATGGTATGCCTTGTAATGTAAGCGTTGATATACAGTATAAATACAAGGTTATAGCTATGGGAAATGAATATGCTGTAAGCTGTGCACAAAGCCTGAATATCCCCGTAGGTGAATACGATTATCTAGAAGGCTCTGCTCCGCAGAACAGGAATGAGATTGCCGTGACACCCAAGATTTCGGAAATGCTTGGTGCCAAAATTGGCGATACTGTGACAATTGATTTCGGAACTGAAAAAATCGACTGTATAGTAACTGCGTATTTTCAGACGATGAACAATCTCGGCGAGCTTATCCGTCTTCACGATGGTGCGCCCACCGATATGAGCTGTGTTTCAAGTATCAGACAGTATCAGGTGGACTTTACCGACAACCCCTCTGAAAGTGAAATCGAAAGCCGAAAGGAAAAAATCAAGGAGCTTCTGGATGTTGAAGATGTAATGAATGCAACTGAATACTGTATAGACTGTGTATCGGTTGTTCCCACAATGGAGGCCGTTCAGGTTCTGCTTTTGGCAATAACGATTGTTGTGGTAATTCTTGTTACAGTTCTTGTTGAACGCTCCTTTATTTCCGATGAAAAAAGTCAGACTGCCCTTTTAAAGGCTATCGGTTTTCAGAACGGAACTATAATCAGCTGGAACACCCTGCGTTTCGGAATAGTTGCTCTTGCAGCAGCAATTTTAGCGGCAGCAGCTTCAATACCTATGACAGAACTTTGCATTACACCCATTTACGCAATGATGGGCGCAACAAAAATCAAGTTTAACATTGACCCGTTGCAGATATTCCTGATTTATCCGACAATTATTTTTACTGTAACAATTATTTCAGCATTTCTCACTTCGCTTTACACAAGAAAAATCAAGTCTTCAGACACAGCCAATATAGAATAAGAAAGGAAACCGTTATGAACATCTTAGAAGTAAAAGACCTGTGCAAAACATATATCGTAAACAAGCGCCAGAACAATGTGCTTAAAAATGTCAGCTTTACTGTAGAGGAGGGCGAGATGGTAGCCGTTATGGGACCGTCAGGTTCGGGTAAGTCAACTCTTCTCTACGCCGTTTCGGGTATGGATGGCATTACCGCAGGCGAGGTGCTGTTCTGTGGCAGGAATATCGCAAAAATGGGTGAAAGGGAGCTTGCCGATTTAAGACTTGACGAAATGGGATTTATCTTTCAGCAGATGTATATGCTGAAAAATTTAACGGTGCTTGACAATATCATACTCCCTGCGGTACAATCGAATAAGAATACCGAAACACGAAAAGAAATCGTTCGGCGTGGGCAGGATTTAATGCGTAAGCTGGGCATTATCGAAATCGCCGACAACGACATTAACGAGGTTTCGGGCGGACAGCTTCAGCGTGCCTGCATCTGCCGCAGTATGATCAATAATCCGAAAATGATTTTTGCCGATGAACCGACAGGCGCACTCAACCGTACATCATCTGACGAAGTTATGGAAGAGCTTGCAAAGCTAAACGCCGACGGTACGACAGTTATGCTTGTAACTCACGATGTTAAGGTTGCGGCAAAATGCACAAGAGTTATGTATATAGTTGACGGAAATATCAGGGACGAATATAATCTCGGCAGATGTGAAAGCAATTCTCAGGTGAGAGAGCGTGAACGTGCGCTGAACAACCGGTTACTTGAATTAGGGTGGTAATATGACCGATATTTTAATTGTTGAAGACAATGAAGAACTTGCCGATATACTGTGTGATTTTCTCCGTGCGGAAAACTACACGGTATCTGTTGCCAAAACAGGTGAAAAAGCCTTGTCGCTGTATGAAAAATACGGCGCAAGGCTTATCGTGCTTGATGTAATGCTACCCGGAATTGACGGCTTTGCGGTGTGCAGAAAAATTCGTGAAGAAAGCGACACGCCCATACTTATCGTAAGTGCAAAGGTCGACAAGGAGGATAAGCTGAACGGGCTTATTCTTGGTGCTGACGATTATATTGAAAAGCCGTATGACATTGACATAATGCTTGCAAAAATTGCAGGTATTTTCAAGCGTCGGTACGCTGTTGATGAGCTTATCGACGGGGATATTCATGTCAATAAGGTGAGCAGAACGGTATGCAGAAACGACATACCTATTGAAATGACTGTAAAGGAATTTGAATTACTGGTATTGCTTATCGAAAATAAGGGCAGGATTCTTACAAAGGAGTATCTATTTAATCAGATCTGGGGCAGTGACAGCTTTTCGGAACAGCAGACTCTCACAGTGCATATAAAGCGGCTTCGTCAGAAAATCGAGGACGATCCGAAAAATCCGAAGCATATACAGACGGTATGGGGAGTAGGCTACAAATATGAAAGCATTTAACAAAATTTTCGCCTTAGCGGTGGCGGTTATAATTACGGTTTTTGTTACGGCAAATGCGATACTTCTTAAGGATAGCACCGGCGGCAGACCATATCTTGTAGAGGTTTCAAGGCTTGTAAACAAAATTGAAAACGGGAACGCTTATGACATTTCAGATTGCAGATATGTAACGGGCGTAAGCGAGTACGCCGAGGGCTTTTACAATTCCCACAGCGACTATGTTATCAGAGAGATAAACGGCGAGTTGTACCGTTTTGATTATACCGCTGACGGAAGTGTTGATAAGGCGGAAACAATAATTGTTGTCAACGTAATCCTTAGCATAATGTCTGTGGTAATCATTGCGGTTATGATTTACATAAGGGCAAAAATTCTCACTCCGTTTGAAAAGCTCACCGATATTCCCTATGAACTTTCAAAGGGTAATCTTACTGCACCTGTAAAGGAAGCGAAAAACAGGTTTTTCGGGCGATTTGTCTGGGGTGTGGATATGCTCCGTGAGAATATGGAACAGCAGAAAGAGCGTGAATTAAATCTGCAAAGGGAGAAGAAAATGCTTTTGCTGTCCCTGTCGCACGACATAAAAACTCCCTTGTCTGCTATAAAGCTGTATTCAAAAGCACTCTCAAAGGGGCTGTATACCGATAAGGAAAAACAGCTTGAAATTGCCGAAAACATCAATGCCAAAGCTGATGAAATAGAGGGATATGTTGCTGGAATCATCACTGCTTCAAGAGAGGACTTTTTAAGTCTTGATGTTACAATGGGCGAGTTTTATCTGTCGGAGCTTGTAACAAAAATCAAGCTTTACTATACCGAAAAATTGTCGCTCATAAAGACTGATTTTTTCGTCGGAGAATATGGTGATTGCCTTATAAGCGGAGATCTTGACCGAAGTGTCGAGGTGGTTCAGAATATAATGGAGAACGCCATAAAATACGGCGACGGCAAGGAAATTTCAATCAGCTTTTCCGAAGAGGAGGGCTGTATTCTTATTGCTGTGAAGAATAGCGGCTGTACGCTTCCCGATACGGATCTGCCGCACATCTTTGAAAGCTTTTGGAGAGGTGCAAACGCAGAAAACCTGAAGGGAAGCGGACTTGGGCTTTACATCTGCCGACAGCTAATGCACAAGATGAACGGCGAGGTATTCGCACAGATCAAGGGCGGAGATATGTGCGTAACGGTGGTGTTCGGGAAAACATCTTGCGATAGGTGGGTTTGAAGAAGCTGTAAAGGACAATGTTTTCGGCAACAGTAAGGGGAATGCTTGAAAAGCAGAACACTATGATGTTGCAATTATGACGCTGTCGGTTTTAGAAAGTCGGCTGTTTGGTGCTGTGACGAGGTGCTTTGCTTTTCGTTACGGCACTTTTGCTATGTCTTCATTGTAATGCGGATAAAAGAGCAGAACAAATCTGATGAAACGAAAGTTTGCCGTAATGGAAATATCTGCTTTTCGGAAGCGGTTACATTCAGTTGTTAAAATGTACTGTTTATGGGACATCCACTGTGGTATGATATATTAATATATAACAAGTAGTATTCAACAAATTCGACAAAATTTTTATCAATCAGAAAAGTTATTTGTCAATTATTTAAAAAATATGTTGAAATCTGTCATCAGTTGTGATATGATACTATATATAAATAAGCATACCGATTGATTATTTGGGTAAATAAAAAACTCACCCGAAGGTGAGTTAATATTCACAACACTTGTGATGTACTAAAAAGTACGATTTGAAATAATTTTTATTTGAACTCGTAGTGTAAATTTATAGGGTAGTAAAATGTGATGTGCTAAAGGTGTTATTAAGTGGGTTTATGGAGCGGTTTATGAAACGATATATTCAAGAGTCGGTGTGTGTCAACGGCGTTTCTGAAGAATCTTCCACAGGAGTTTTCTGGGTGATAGAGGATGAGTTGTTTGCTTATCCGTTTGGAACTGTAGATACATACAACGGGCTGGCTAAATCGGGAGCGACTTATAATCATAAACGACTATGGGCGGATGTCAAGCCGAAAGGCTGCAACAAACCATATAATTATTATCCAAGAGGCAGAGTTGAGCTTTCTAACAAAGGGAAACCTATAATATATATGAATCCTAATATAGATGCCTCGTTGATTGACGATATAAAGGCTAAGTTCGGATTGAGGAAAAATCCGGTAATCAGATATGATTATAGTGTTCACTACAGGTGCTATCTTGATGATGGGTTTGAGCCTGAAAAATAGTATATGAGAGTTTTGCGCTTAATGATAGCGTAAATTTGAAGGGCGGTAAAATGGTGGGGAACGATACATTACTCAAAAAACGGAACACATCTTGTACCTGCGGCACCACTGAAATGAAATAAAAAATAATGGTTGATTCATTAACACTGTATGATGCGTTGTTTCACAAAGTCAAGCTGACGGAAACAAACGGCGCAGTTCATATCGAAACGGCTATTCTGTACGAAATTGAAGATGATAGCGACGAAGGCGTAGCAACAATAGGGCTTACAAACGGTTATTATTATAGGACCGATGAAATAAGTTCTATTGAGACACTTGATTGAGTTTAAATGCGGTGCAAAGAATCCGGATAGTCAAATCCGTATAGTCGGAATTGATTGCAGAAACCGATTATGTGCTTCGCACTTACAAATAATTTGCTGCACCACAGCAAAGGAGGCGAATTAAATGGAATTGTTGAAAAAATGCAATTTTGTATTATTAGCTCTTTTTATATGGGGTTTGACAGTTTTATACAACGGCGTAATCGTGAATTATCTGGCGAATCTGTTTCTTTCTTTTTCCAATCATTCTTGGATTGGATTTATAGTTCATATATTGATACAATTATTGATTATATGCATACCGACAATAATTGTGATAAAGTACCTTGATTTAAATGTAAAACAGTTGTTGTTTTCAATTCCAGTTATGTATCTGTTGTTTGCGGTTTATTCTCCGCCTGCCTTATATATGTTTGTATTTACGGGTGAATGGAATGGCTTCTGGCAACAATCTCATCCTGCTATGTCTGCGTGGATGGCTTCGTTGCTGATTACTTTACAATACGGCATTGTGATTTCAATTACAAAATTAATTGTTTATTTAAAAGCGACATCAGAATGAATAGGCAAAACGGGAATTGTTGGATTTATAACGGGCGGAGATGTATCTTCATGATGCGGTCGATTGCTGTAAGGGACACATCGGACACTTTAAAGATAAAACGGTTTGCAGATGGCTGACTTGATTCAGCCGCCTGCAAACCGTTGTTTTATATTTTAACTGTGAACATAAGCATATTAGTGTTTTGTTTATCTGCGGTGTCGGTGCGGGGTTCTGAGGCGGTTGCAGATACATTTTCAGCGGTTATCGAGCCTTTGTGGAGTTCGGCTATTGCCTGAGCCACCGATAAGCCTATGCCGTAGCCGCCGTTTTTCTGCGTTCTTGCGCTGTCGCCCCGATAAAAGCGGTCGAACAGCTTTTCGGGGTGGTCAATAGGCTCGCAGGTGTTGGCGATGCTGAGTGTTATGTTCTTTTCGCTGCCGTAAAGCTCAGCCCTTATGACACCTCCGCTTTCGGTATATTTGACCGCATTGTCAAGCAGTACCGTCATAAGCTGTACTATACTGTCACGGTTGCCGCTGAGCCTTATGCCTTTTTTGATGTCCTGTTCAATCATTATGCCTTTGAGGGCGGCAGGCTCTATAAATGCGCCGACGGTATCTTCCGCCGCAGTGCTTATATCGAATTCGCACATCGGGAGCTTTGTTGAGCTTTCATCCATTTTGGCAAGCATCAGCAGATTCTGCATAAGTCCGCTGAGTCTGAGCGTCTGCGCACGGATATTCTTGCTCCACTTGTTTTCGCCGTTGTGAAGCTCCATTGCATCTGTATTGGCAAGGATAATTGCAAGCGGCGTCTTTATTTCGTGACCTGCGTTTGTGACAAACTGCTTTTGCTTTTCAATGCTTCGTGCAACAGGGGCGATAGTTTTGCGGGAAAGAAGAATTACGAGCAGCAGCATCATAAGCCAGCCGAATATGCCTGCACCGACCGATATAAACAGTACGGTAAAGAAGGAGCTTATCTGCATACTGTTGTCAAGCAGGATGATAACCTTTCCTTCTGCACGCTTAGTTTCGCTTATCCTGTACTGAAAGCCGCTGTATGTGCCTGTTCCCGAAGCGGTATTTTTAAGTGCTTCGGTAATAGCGGTCGCTTCTTCCTCGGTAAGCGAGGATATATGAGTTACATCCGTCCTTATGATATTGCCGTTTTTGTCGATCGCAACGGCGGCATAGCGTGCAGAATCCACTGCGTTTTTATCGTGTCTGCCAAAGCCGTTGTTCTTTTTATCGTCGGGCGGTCTAGTCCCATTGTCCTGCGGCGGAAAATCGGGATTATTCTGATTGCCGGATGCGTCGGTTGTATCTGCGTTCCACTTTGTTGAGGTTTCAAAGCTGTAGCAGAGCATCTCCATAAGCCTGTCGTTATCGTTGCTTGTAGTGAGATAATTGAAAACGTTTATTCCGCCGATAAGCACGACAAGCAGAATTGTTACCGCCAGCATAGCGGATATGATAAACTTTTTCTGAAGCTGTTTTACCATCAGTCAGCATCCCCGATCTTTGCAAGAGTATAGCCAACACTGCGCTTGGCTCGGATTTCAATATCAGCACCGATAGCGGCAAGACGTTTTCTTACATAGGATATATATACCCATACTGCGCCGCTCTCTGCATCGCTCTCATAGCCCCAGACCTTTACGAGAATATCCTCAGTGGAAAGATAGATGCCCTTGTTGAGCATAAGAAGCTCCATCAGCTTGTATTCTATCTTGGGCAGGACAATAGACTGCAACGGTCCTTTAAGCTCGCAGCTGCTGAGATTGAGCGACACGTTGCCGAATGTCATTATATCGGGCGTAAACCTGTCTTTCCTGCGGAGCATTGCTCTGACACGGGAAAGAAGCTCGCCCATTACAAACGGCTTCGGAAGGTAATCATCTGCACCCATATCAAGCCCCGCTATCCTGTCCTCGACCTCAGCCTTTGCGGTAAGCAGGAGAATGGGAGTGGTGTTCCCCTCGCTCCTTAATGTTTTAAGCACCTCCAAGCCGCTCTTTTTCGGCATCATTATATCAAGAATTATCCCGTCATACTGTTCGGCTCTTACGTAATCAAGAGCGTCGGCACCGTCATAAACCGTGTCTACCGTATAATTATGATAGGTCAGAATGTCGGTTACAGCCTCAGCCATACTGACCTCATCTTCTGCAAACAGTAGCTTCATAATATCACCGTCCTTTATGATATTGATATTATAGTGCGGTTAGCTTAGAACAGCCTTAGAGCGTATGAGATTTTATGCGAAATCTAAAGCTCAGCATTTACTTATATCCGGCGAACGTTGCCGGAACAATCAGGCATATACAAAAAAAGCTGCCGCAGTGCGACAGCTTTTAAAAGCATTAATTATTCTGCAGATGTTTCTGTGCTTGTTTCAGATGAGGATTCAGCTACTGAGGAATCAGCAGAAGAAGCGTCAGATGAAGAAGCGGAAGAATCTGTCGATGAAGCATCGGAAGATGCTGATGAAGCTGACGAATCGTCACTTGTAACGGAAGATGTTACAGATGATGTTGCGGAGCTTGTTGTCGAAGAATTATCCGACTTGCTGAAGTTACCGCTGTACATAACGACGAAGTTAACAACGAGAGCCACAACAAAGAAAATCACTGCGGCAATCTTTGTAAGTCTGTTCAGCTTAGCCTCGTTTGAACGGCCTGAATTTCTCTGATAATAGTTGTCTGCACTACCGCCTGTAATCGTCTGCGACATACCCTGCTTTGTATCCTGCATAAGTACCACGAGTACGATGAAAACACAGGCAACAATCAGAACAATAGCACTGATTATTTCTAATATTCCCATTTATATGTCCTCCTTATAGGAATACGGGTAAGTCCGAGATCTGTTTGTCGTACAAACCCAAAATTATTCTAACACGCAAATGCTATTATAACATAAAAGGAAATGAAATGCAAGTGTTTTCGGGAATTATTTTAAAGCGGAAAGAGCTTTTTTTCCTATATCGTGGCGGTAATGTGCCTTTTCAAAGCTGATCGTATCCACTGCCTTATAAGCTGTGTCGAGCGCTTCCTTTAATGTATCGCCGTAAGCGGTAATGCCGAGAACACGTCCTCCTGCCGTAAGGAACTTTCCGTCCTCCAGCTTTGTGCCTGCGTGGTAAACGAATGCACCCTCGCACTGACCGTTTTCGTCAAGTCCGCTTATCACCTTGCCTGTTTCATACTTTTCAGGGTAGCCGCCGCTTGCCATTACAACGCAGGCGCACGATTTATCGCTCCACTTGATGTCAAGCGTATCGAGTTTTTCTTCCCAGACAGCTTCGATTATATCCATAATATCCGTTTCAAGCAAGGGGAGAACCACCTGTGTTTCGGGATCACCGAAGCGGCAGTTGTATTCAATTACCTTTGCACCGTTCGGGGTCAGCATAAGACCGAAGTAAAGGCAACCCTTGAACGGTCTGCCCTCAGCCGCCATAGCCTTTATAGTAGGCAGGAATATCTTTTCCATACATTCCTGCTGTTTGTCGGGGGTGTAGAGGGGGTTGGGCGCAATCGTACCCATTCCGCCCGTGTTAAGGCCCTCATCGTTGTCATAAGCACGCTTGTGATCCATAGAACTTATCATAGGCTTTACTGTCTTGCCGTCTGTGAACGCAAGAACGGTTACTTCGGGGCCTGTCATAAATTCCTCGACAACTATTTCACTGCCGGATTTGCCGAATTTTCCGTCAAGGAGCATTGAACGTACTGCGTTTTCTGCCTCCTGCTCGTCCTTTGCGATTATAACGCCCTTGCCGAGTGCAAGACCGTCACACTTGATAACGGCAGGGAAGCTGTTCTGCTTTTTGATATATGCTATAGCCTCGTCTGCGTCCGTGAAGGTTTCGTAAGCCGCAGTGGGAATGTTGTACTTTTTCATCAGAGCCTTCGAGAAAACCTTACTGCCCTCAAGAATAGCGGCATTTGCTCTCGGTCCGAAGGTCTTGAAGCCCTCTGCGTTGAGCTTGTCCACCATACCCATAACCAGCGGATCGTCGGGGGCTACGAATACATAGTCGGGTCTGAGCTTCTTTGCAAGCTCAACACAGCCGTCAATATCGGTTGCCTTTACATTAAAGCACTCGGCATATTTAGAGATACCGCCGTTGCCGGGTGCGGCATACAGCTTGTCTACCTTCTTAGATTTTGCAAGGGCTGTTATTATGGCGTGTTCTCTGCCGCCTCCGCCTATTACAAGTACGTTCATGTTAAAAATACCTTTCTTTCTTTTGATTTATTCATTATTCGATGATAAGGCCAAGCAGTTTTGCGAACATTGCCGCCTGCCACACATCGACCTTTGCGCCTTTTAACTCCGCTCCCGTATCGGAAACGGTAAGACCTTCGATATTACAGGAGGTGAAGTCAAGCCCTGCAAGCTTCGTGCCGAAAAACACAGACCTTGCCAGCGTAACGTTTTTAAGCTCCGTTTGTTTTATCTCACACGAAGAAAACAGAGCGGAGGAGAAGTCGGTATCTGTCACAGCTACCGATTGCAGCTTTGAACGCTGAAAATCCGACAACTCAAAGCTGCCCCCGTCAAAGCTGACGTTTTTATAAAACGAGTATTTGAAAGCTGTTCCGACCGCTTTACAGGAGATGAACGAGCAGGCTTTGAAATAGCTTTCGGAAAAATCGCTGTTTGAAATATCGCAGCCCTTGAAAACGCAATCTATAAAAGTGCATCCGGAAAAATCGCAGGCTGTAAAGCGGCATCCGTGGAACAGGCAGTTTCTGAAACAGATAGCCGAAAAATCGGTTTCGGCGCATATCAGCCTCGAAAAATCCGCCGCAATAAAATCCGATTCGTCATCACGCACTTTTGAAAGCTCGGCATCAATATCTGTTACCGTAAAAAGATTATCGGGCAGCTTCGGAGCGGTCAATGACGCAGATAATGACTTTAATTCTGCTGTCATGTGTTTACCGAATTGTCAAACGACATTGACCCGAGCGTGTATTCAAGTGCTTTTGTGACCGCTTCTTCGTTATTGTCAAGGTGCAGAGCAATCAATGTGTACACTTTATTGCCGTGACGGGCAAAATATATGTGCTGTGTTGCGGCAACAGAATTATCTCCGTCAGAAGATTTTACAGTTCCGTAAAATACGTCGGTGTTGCCGATTTTAACCATGCTCTTGGTCGATGAATCGACATTATCGCCGACGACATAATAACTCATGTATTCCTCGCCGATCTCGGCTACCGTTCTGCCTTTTGTATCTTCGTCCTCATCGCTGCACATAGCAACTATATTAGATGTGACCTCGCCGTCATCGGAATAATGTACAAGATAAAGCTCGTTTTTATCTTCTTCGTATTCGCTGATGCCGGTATTGAAGTATACTCCGTCATCGTACATCAGAGAAAATTTGTTTATTTTATACTTGGTCGGACTTCCAACGGGGGTATACTGTGCAGGGTTAGAGGACGGTTTTTTTGTTTCGGGCTTTGCGGTCGTTGTTTCCGCTTTTGTTGTTTGCGTTGATGTTGCCGCAGTAGTTACTGCGGTAGTCTGAGGTGTCGCTGTCTGGGGAACGGGGGTTGTTGATGATGTGGTCCGGCTATCCGGATTTATGCCAAGCGGGTTTTCAATCGTTTTGGAGCAACCGCACATTCCTGCGAGAATTGATGCGGTACAAATCAATAACAGTGCTTTTTTCATCGGTCTTTCCTTTCTTCCGCTTTTATCGGCGGATGTTGAAGAATATAGAACGGTGTGGACTGAATTGTGAAAAATTCTGCGTTTGTCGGCATTATGTATCGGAATAACAGCGTGGTAGTTTTGGTAGTAACCGTCACGGTAAAGCCTTTTTGCTTTGTAAATAGGGTCATAGGCTTGTACGTTACGCTTTCAATATCCGGGTATCTGAAAATATAGGTATGGCGTTTGCTTGCAATACGCATAAGACGTTCATCGGCATAGTAGCTGTACTGTTGTTCGCCGCCTGCAACTATCATTATATACCATATCGGCAGTATCGGCAGAATTACAGCGAGAGCAATTTTGATTATTATGATTGATATGTTACCTGCTACTGCGCCTCCGCCGAAAAGTACACCCAGTGAATACAGGGCGAACATCACTTCAAAGATACACGCTATTGCTATTTTCAGTGCAGCAAACTGTGACAGTACCCGAAACGTACCGCTCTGCCTGAATTCAAATCTGCCGTCAAGGATGTCTTTATCTGTGTAAGTGAAATGCATAGTGATACCTTTATTGTAATTTAAAAATAACGGGCGGACGTGCCGCCCGTTTACTGAGCTTATCAGTGGTGGAAAAGTCTGATTCCTGTGAATGCCATTGCGATACCGTACTTATTGCAGGTGTCGATAACATTATCGTCACGGATAGAGCCGCCGGGCTGTGCTATGTATTTTACACCGCTTCTGTGCGCTCTTTCAATGTTGTCACCGAAGGGGAAGAATGCGTCTGAGCCGAGCGAAACGCCCTTCATTGTTGCAAGCCATGCTTTCTTTTCTTCTGTCGTGAATACGGCGGGCTTTACCTTGAAGATGTTTTCCCATGCGCCGTCTGCGAGAACGTCCATGTAATCCTCACCAATGTAGAGGTCGATAGCGTTATCTCTGTCGGCACGTCTTATGTTATCAACAAACTGTAAGCCCATAACCTGAGGTGACTGTCTTAAGTACCAGTTGTCAGCCTTTGTACCTGCAAGGCGTGTGCAGTGAATTCTTGACTGCTGACCTGCGCCTATACCGATAGCCTGACCGCCGCAAGCGTAAGCTACGGAGTTTGACTGAGTGTACTTTAATGTAATCATTGCTATTGCAAGATCTATCTTTGCACTCTCAGGTATATTCTTATTCTCGGTCACAATGTTTGAGAACAGCTTATCGTCAATAACCAGCTCGTTTCTGCCCTGCTCGAAAGTAACACCGAAAACCTGCTTACGCTCGATAGGCTCGGGAACGTACTCGGGGTCGATCTTGACTATATTGTAGTTGCCCTTTTTCTTTGACTTGAGAATTTCAAGCGCTTCGGGATCGTAATCGGGAGCGATAACACCGTCGGAAACTTCACGCTGTATTATCTTTGCCGTTGAAACGTCGCACTTGTCCGACAGAGCGATGAAGTCGCCGTATGATGACATTCTGTCAGCGCCTCTTGCTCTTGCATAAGCGCAGGCAAGGGGTGACAGCTCGCCGAGATCGTCTACCCAGTATATCTTCTTGAGCGTGTCTGTGAGGGGAAGTCCTACAGCGGCGCCTGCGGGTGAAACGTGCTTGAATGATGTTGCGGAGGGAAGACCCGTAGCCTTCTTAAGCTCGCTTACGAGCTGCCAGCCGTTGAAAGCGTCCATAAAGTTTATATAACCGGGCTTGCCGTTAAGCACTTCGATAGGAAGTGAATTTCCGTTTGCCATGAATATTCTTGACGGCTTCTGATTGGGGTTGCAACCGTACTTTAACTGAAGTTCGTTCATTGTAGTAAAGTTCCTTTCGCTTACTTGTTTTTATTGATTATGCGTGATTCGTACTTGCCTGTGGCAATGTCGATGTAACGTGTAAAGAGTGAAACCTTGTTGTCTGCATTGAGGTTTTCCCATACCATTGATGTGAACGTGTCTATATCCGTATCTGGAATAACCACTGTTTTAGGCTCGCCTTCGTAGCTTGGCAGGGGATTGCCGTCACACTTGTAGGTGTGAATGAATTTGCCCTTGCCGTTTAAGGGATTGCTGTAAGCGTAGGTGTATCTCTGACATGATGAGCCGTCGCCGTCTGCGCTCTTTAAGATAGACATTGCGAAATTCATTTCGCCGTTGTCAAGGTGGACTATACCGGAAATTCTCGGTGTGTAGTTGGGTTTGTCATCTTCAAATTCTCTTGTTCTGAGAGCCTGCTCGAATGTCATCTGCTTGTCCATAAGCTCATAGATAGTGTCGGTCTGGTCGCCGTTTGTAACTATCGTCTTGTTGCCGAGAACTCTTACGGGTGCATAAATGATGAGGTGGGGATCTTCCATCTTGCTTTCATCGAAAGCCTGTGTTCTGATACCCTCGCCGTCCTCTACAAAAATTCTGTTACGGCTGTTTTCGCTTCTGCCCATAATAAAGTAGGCGATTACCGCTTTTGTGCCGTCTGCGGATTTTCCTATCACGATGCCTCTGCCGTGATAAGCAAGAGAGTTAAGCTCTTTTTCAAGTGTTACAACTTCCATATAGCCTCCTGTTGATTACAGCGTGCCGAGATAGCACACCGTCTGATATAACACGGTCACATGACCGTCCGTTACAAATTCGTCAAACGCTTTTTCAAGCTCCGATAAAAATTCCCTGTAATTGCCGTCACTGCTTTTCGGTGCGTGTGAACGTGACAGCGTATCTCCGATAAACTGTTCCTTTGTCATAAGAAACGGGTTATCGTATGTGAAAACCTTGCAGTCGCCCAAATATACTTCTTTGAAGAATTTGTCGCCCTCTTTGTCCTCATCAACGCCGTTATGTCCGACAAAGACGTGCCCCGTGTGGAATGTTTCGCAGTACCTTGTAAAGATCTCGTCGCGCCTTGCCCAAAAATCATTCCGCACACGTCTGTTCCATATAACAGCAAGTTTTCCATTCGGTTTCAGTATACGTTTACATTCATTTCTGAACATATCCTTATCAAACCAGTGAAATGCCTGCGCTGTGGTGATTAGGTCAAAAGAACTTTGCGGCAATCCTGTGTTTTCGGCACTGTTTTGTACAGCCGTGATATCCGGCAGATTTGCTCTCAGCACCGAATACATATCGCCGTTTGGCTCAACTGCTGTTACATTGCGGAATTTTCCGAGAAGTGCCTTTGTAAATATGCCCGTTCCTGCGCCGATATCGGCAACACGGCTGTTTTCATCTCCGTGTATTTCATTATAAAGAACGTTAATCAGTGCCGTAGGGTATGTGGGACGGTACTTGTCGTATATTTCTGCTTTACCGCTGAATTTTTCTTCGTTCATTATTCCTCCACTATAGTTATGCCGTCCTTTACGGTTATCTTTCCTTCACAGAAAAGACGTGCGGCACGGGGGAGAATCTTCCACTCAGCCTGCTCCATAACACGTTTCTGAAGAATTTCGGGGGTGTCGCCGTTTCTGACCTCAACTGCCTTTTGCAGAATGATAGGTCCTGCGTCACATTCCGCTGTTACAAAATGAACGGTAGCGCCTGTTACCTTTACGCCCTTTTTAAGCGCTTCCTCGTGAACGTGAAGTCCGTAGTAGCCCTTTCCGCAGAAAGAGGGGATAAGGGCGGGGTGAACGTTTATCATCTTATACCTGAACGCATCGCATACCTGCTCGTCAAGTATTGTCATAAAGCCTGCGTAGATAACAAGGTCAGCCTGCTCTTCCTTTAAAGCGTCAGCCATAGCCTTGCTGTAAGCGGCAACATCGGCATAGTCACGTCTTGCGAGAACTCTTGTCTTTATTCCGTTATCTGCGGCTCTTGTCAGTGCGTAGGCATCGGGCTTTGACGCAATAACGCAGGTGATTTTACCTCCGCCGAGTCCTTCGGACTTTTCGGCGTCAATAAGCGCCTGCAGGTTAGTTCCGCCGCCCGATACAAGTACAACGATATTTTTCATATTACTCAATTATGATGCCCTCGTCGCCCTTGATTATTTCACCGATGCAGTAGCTTTCAACGCCTGCGTTTCTGAGTATCTGTACAGCTTCATCGGCATCGTCCTTGTCAACTACAACGGTCATGCCGATACCCATATTGAAAGTATTGTACATATCGTGTTCGGAGATGTTTCCGACTTCCTGTAAGTGCTTGAAGATATAAGGCACTTCGTAGCTGTGCTTTGTAATCTTTGCCGTGAAGCCGTCGGGGAGTGAACGTGGAACGTTTTCGTTGAAGCCGCCGCCTGTAATATGCGAGATAGCCTTTACGTTCTTCTTTGAGATAAGTTCCAAAATGGGCTTTACATATATCTTTGTAGGTGTAAGGAGCGTTTCACCGAGAGTCTTACCTGTGGGGAGGACTTCATCGAGAACTTCCTTGCTGTTTATGTTGAACACCTTTCTTACAAGAGAGAAGCCGTTTGAATGAACGCCTGTGGAAGCAAGGCCGATTATGATGTCGCCTTCCTTTACGGTGCTGTTGTCAATTATCTTCGACTTGTCAACGACACCGGTTGAATAGCCTGCGATGTCATATTCGTCTTCGGGCATCATTCCGGGATGCTCAGCGGTTTCACCGCCTATAAGCGCACAGCCTGACTGTACACAGCCGTCAGCAACACCCTTTACTATAGCGGCTACCTTTTCGGGTACGTTCTTGCCTATAGCAATATAGTCAAGGAAATAAAGAGGCTTTGCACCGCAGCAGATTATGTCGTTTACGCACATAGCGACTGCATCTATACCGATCGTATCGTGCTTGTCCATCAGCATTGCGAGCTTGAGCTTTGTGCCGACACCGTCTGTACCCGAAACGAGTACGGGTTCTTTTATATCTGCAATATCAAGCTGGAACAGACCGCCGAATCCGCCTATGCCTGTAAGTACACCGGGGATATTGGTGCGTTCAACGTCCTTTTTCATCAGACGAACACCTTCGTAGCCTGCGGTAACGTCAACGCCTGCTGCTTTATAGCTTTCTGAAAAACTGTTCTTCATAATAATAATTCCTTCCGTTTGGGGACTGATGTCCTTATGTGGTGGTTTTTTCTTTGCTTTCGCTGATTTTCCTGTCGAATTTATCCTTGTGCATTTCCGTGGGGATATTCGTGGGGTATTCTCCGCTGAAACAAGCGGTGCAATAACCGCATTCACAGCCGTTTGCGTGTACCGCAAGCTTCTTTGCGTTTTCCACGCTCAGATAGCCGAGCGAATCTGTGCCTATTATGTCGCTGATCTCTTTTATCGAATGATGACAAGCGATAAGGTGTTCTCTCGAATCTATGTCGGTACCGTAGTAGCAGGGATTGAGGAACGGGGGAGCGGATACTCTCATATGAACCTCGGTGGCTCCTGCATCACGCAGTAATTTTACAATCCTGCCGCTTGTGGTGCCTCTTACTATAGAATCGTCTATAAGAACGACACGTTTGCCTTTTACGACACTGGCAACAGCGTTCAGCTTTATACGCACCTTGTCTTCTCTTGACGATTGACCGGGAGAGATAAAGGTTCTGCCGATGTATTTGTTCTTGATGAAGCCGATGCCGTAGGGAATACCCGACTGGTGAGAATATCCTATGGCGGCATCTATTCCGGAATCGGGAACGCCGATTACTATATCCGCCTGCACGGGATGCTCAAGCGCTAAGAATGCGCCTGCACGAAGCCTTGCCTCGTGAACCGATGCACCCTCTATGACCGAGTCGGGACGTGCAAAGTAGATATATTCAAAAACGCACAAAGTATGCGGACGCTTGCCGCAATGATCTTTTATGGAGCGTACTCCGTTTTCATCGAATACAACAATCTCGCCTGGGAGCAAATCTCTTACAAACTTTGCGCCGACCGAGTCAAGAGCGCAGCTTTCGGAGGCAACTATATATGTTCCCTCGTTTGTTATGCCGTAGCAGAGCGGTCTGAAACCGTTCTCGTCACGGGCGGCGATAAGCTTTGCAGGCGACATGATAACGAGCGAATATGCGCCGTTTATCTTATTCATCGCACGGTTGAGAGCCTCCTCTATAGAGGGCGCTTCAAGCCGTTCCTTTGTTACAAGGTAGCTTATAACTTCTGTGTCGCTTGTCGTATGGAAGATAGAGCCTTGCTTTTCAAGCTCGTGACGTAACTCGTAAGTGTTTACAAGGTTTCCGTTATGGGCGAGAGCCATTCTTCCTTTATAATGATTTACCAGAATAGGCTGGGCATTAAGACGTGCGTTTGCTCCGGTCGTGCCGTAACGCACATGACCTACCGCCATATTGCCCTGTCCCAGTCCGTCAAGGCGCTCGGGAGTGAACACATCGTTCACAAGACCGGTGTCCTTGTAGGAGTTGAAAACGCCGTCATCGTTCACAACGATGCCGCAGCTTTCCTGTCCTCTGTGCTGTAATGCGAATAATCCGTAATATGTTGTTGCGGCAACGTTGGTCTTTTCTTTTGCGAAAACACCGAACACGCCGCATTCTTCATGCAAACCGCTTGTCAATGGAGTCATTCCTTTCCGTCCCAGCAATAAGTGCAAAGCTCACACTGTGGCTTGCCTATTGCCCGTACAGTTCCGTCAAGCGACTGGAATTCAAGCGATGTCAGCTTTAGTCTGCGGCATATTTCGTCACGCAGTTTCTTTCCACGCTCTGTATTTGTGTCACTGTACTCGTCGATAAATCTGATACCATCTGCACCCTCGGCCTCATCAATTATCTGTCTTGCAATCAGCTCCATCTCCGATGTGCTGCGGGAGAAGTTGAGATACTTACAACCGTACATTATCGGAGGACAGGCGCTGCGCATGTGTACTTCCTTAGCACCGTTCTCATAAAGGAACTCTACTGTTTCTCTCATCTGAGTTCCTCTTACTATGCTGTCGTCAACGAACAGCAGTTTTTTACCCTCAATAAGCTCGTGGACCGGAATCAGCTTCATTTTAGCTACCTGATTTCTCATTGTCTGGTTGGTAGGCATAAAGCTTCTGGGCCATGTGGGAGTGTACTTGATAAAAGGACGTGCGAACGGGATACCGCTCCTGTTTGCGTAGCCTATTGCGTGAGGTACGCCCGAATCCGGAATACCGCATACATAGTCAACGTCGGGCAGCTTGCCGTTCTTTATATCGTTCTCCGCCATAATCTCGCCGTTGCGTGTACGCATCGTTTCAACGGTCACACCCTCATATACCGCATTCGGATAGCCGTAATATGTCCACATGAACGAGCATATATGCATTTTGCTTTCATCGCCGTCGCTCAGCACTTCACAGCCGTCCGCAGTTATCATATCTATTTCGCCGGGACGAAGCTCTTTATATGTGCTGTAGCCGAGCTTCTGGAATGCGAATGATTCAAGGGATACGCAGTATCCGTCGCTCCTTTTTCCTACAATTATAGGAAGTCTGCCGTACTGATCCCTTGCGGCGATAATTCCGTCCTTTGTAAGAATGATAAGGGACATTGTACCGTCAATCTTGCTTTGAGCATATCGTATGCCTTCTGTAAAGTTGTCCTTCTGTGCGATAAGCGCACCGATGAGCGAGCCGGAGTTTATACTTCCGCTGCTCATTGTTTCAAAGTTTGCACAGCCGTTCTCAAGCAGCTCGGTTGAAAGCTGTTCGGCATTTCTGATTATGCCGACACTGCATATCGAATAAATACCGAGCTTTGAACGCACCAGCAGGGGCTGAGGGTCGGTATCGCTGATACAGCCGATACACAGCTTTCCCCTCATATCCGTAGCGTCCTGTTCAAACTTTGTTCTGAACGGTGAGTTTTCAATACTGTGGATAGCACGCTGAAAGCCTCTGTCGGGGCTGTATGCGGTCATACCGCCTCTGCGTGTTCCGAGGTGGGAGTGATAGTCTGTTCCGAAGAAAACATCGGTTATGCAGTCGTTGTTTGACGCCGCACCGAAAAATCCACCCATATATTATCCTGCCTTTTCCTGTTAGATTCTTTTCAATTGTCGGGATTATTTTCCCATAAGACGCTTCATTATTTCAGCGTAAGCGTCTTCAACACCGCCCATATCACGACGGAAACGATCCTTGTCAAGCTTCTCGTGAGTTGTGCTGTCCCAGAAACGACAGGTGTCGGGAGAAATCTCGTCAGCAAGAATTATTGTGCCGTCTGAGGTCTTACCGAATTCAATCTTGAAGTCGATAAGGTCGATGTTGAGCTTCTTGAAGAAGTCGAGCATAAATTCATTTACCTTGAAAGCGTACTTTGAGATAAGGTCGATTTCTTCCTTTGTTGCAAGACCGAGTGCAAGCGCATAGTAGTCGTTGATGAAAGGATCGCCCAGATCGTCATTCTTGTAGCTGAATTCAAGCGTGGGGCAGAGGAGCTTTGTGCCTTCCTCGATGCCGAGCTTCTTTGAGAAGCTGCCTGCGGCTACGTTTCTTACGATTACTTCGAGGGGAACGATAGAAACCTTTTTAACGAGTGTTTCTCTGTCGTTCAGCTCTTTAACAAGGTGAGTGGGAACACCTGCTTTTTCAAGCAGACCGAACATATAGTTCGTCATTTTGTTGTTGATAACGCCCTTACCTGAGATAGTGCCTTTCTTGAGGCCGTTGAATGCTGTTGCATCATCCTTGTAGGATACGATAACAAGGTCGGGATCATCGGTTGCAAATACCTTCTTTGCCTTTCCTTCGTAAAGCTGTTCTTTCTTTTCCATTTTGTTTATCCTTTCTTCAGCGGCTGTGCCGTATTTATTGATTACATTATATATAGTACACCGATCAAAGCTCGGCAAGTACCTGCTCCATTTTTTTGTCAGCCTCAAGAACCTTTGCAGTCTGTGCTGCACGGTATGCCTTCATCTTTTCCATAAGGGCATCGTCTGATACCGCAAGGATCTGTACGGCGAGGAATGCCGCATTTGCCGCACCGTCAATAGCTACTGTAGCAACGGGAACTCCGGCGGGCATCTGTACTGTAGACAGAAGTGCGTCTATGCCCTCAAGTGCGCTTGCTTTTATCGGGATGCCGATAACGGGCAGGGGAGTCTGACCTGCGATAGCTCCGGCAAGGTGAGCGGCTTTGCCTGCGGCGGCAATGATAACGCCTGTGCCGTTCTTCTCGGCATTTCTTGCAAACTCGGAAACCTCTGCGGCGCAACGGTGAGCGGAGAGAACACGAAGCTCTGTAGGAACTCCGAAGTCCTTAAGCACCTGAGCCGCTTTTTTTACGATAGGCAGATCGGAATCGCTGCCCATTACTATGGCTACTTTTTTCATTTACGAACATCCTTTCAGAAAATAAATAAAGCTGTGTAATCCAATTGCACAGCTTAAAAAATACACTTATTCTTATAATACGGCGTAGAAAAAGACATATATGAAAATTTACCGAAGCTTATCAAAGCTGTTGTAAGCTGTATTTTATTCATAGATCTCATGCTTTCCCTCCGTACTTGTTACTATACCATTTTACCTTATTTTAATAACAAATTCAAGTGCTAAAGCAGAAAATCTCTTAAATTGTGCTTTTTCAACAATAGTGGCGCTTTGTTTTTGTGCTATATGTACATTAATTACTTTACAAACTTTCTGTGAGCTAAATTAGCATAAAAACGTTTACACGGCGTTACAATTGAAGAATTTCCGATTATAGAGCGGAAAACAAGGAAAATCAGTAATCAAGTTGCGACCGAATTGTTACAAAAATGTAACAGATTTTTGTGCATGATGACGGAAAAGTGCCAAAAAAACATTTTTTGTAATCGTTTACGGTAAAAAAACACAACTACGGGCTTAAAATGCTTGCAAATTTGTGAAATCTGTGATATGATTATGTCAACGAGGAAAAAGTGAACAAAACTTTTGACAAGCTACAGGTCTTTTTAGTGAATTATCCATTGTTACATATACGGCAGTATATACCGTTATGTCACAGGAGCTTCAACCGGAAGCCTGTTCTTACCGGGGATTGTTTATGGCTCCTCTTTAATGAGGCCGCAAGGTCAGGCAGTGAAAGCGATAGCTATTCACAACAATGAATACTTCTGGAGGAATTACCAATGAAGAAAAGAATTTTAGCAGCTGTATTAGCATCTGCATCAATTCTGGGCGCAGTAGCAGGCTGCTCAAGCAACGCTACAAGCTCAGCAGGATCTTCTACAACAGATTCGAGCAAGACTGAAAACTCAAGCAAGACTGATGATTCAAGCAACGCAGGAACTTCCGATAAGTTCACACTTAAGGAAGGCGAAGGCAAGACTCTTAACATCGCTGTATGGAACGAAGAGTTCAAGAACTACTTTGACAAGTACATAAAGGCTAAGATGCCCGAGGGCGTTACAGTTAATTTCAAGATCACTGAAAACAAGGACAATGCTTATCAGAACAAGCTTGATGAAGACCTTCCCAAGAACGAAGCTGCATCTGCTGACGACAAGATCGATATGTTCTTATTCGAAGCTGACTACGCTCTCAAGTATGTTAACTCAGAGTACACACTTGATGTTAAGTCACTCGGTCTTACTGACGAAGATCTTTCAGGTATGTATCAGTATACAAAGGACGTTGCCACAACTCAGGATGGTTCAAAGGTACTGAAGGGTGTTTCATGGCAGGCAACTCCCGGTCTGTATGCTTACAGACGTTCAATTGCTAAGGACGTTCTCGGCACAGATGATCCTGCGAAGGTACAGGAAGCTCTCGCTGACTGGACAAAGTTTGACGAAGTAGCTGCTAAGGCTGCTGACAAGGGTTACAAGATGCTCTCAGGTTATGATGATGCATACAGAACCTTCTCAAACAACGTTTCTGCTCCTTGGGTAAACGACAACAAGGAAATCATCGTTGATGATAACATCATGAAGTGGGTTGACCAGACTAAGACATACACAGACAAGGGTTACAACAACAAGACTTCTCTTTGGTCTGATGCTTGGGCTGCTGACCAGGGTCCCGACGGTAAGGTATTCGGCTTCTTCTACTCAACATGGGGCATCAACTTCACTCTTGCAGGTAACTCACTTGCAGTTAAGGAAAAAGACGGCGGTAAGCTCGAAGTAGGCAACGGCGGTTACGGTGACTGGGCAGTTTGCTACGGTCCTCAGGCTTACTTCTGGGGCGGTACTTGGATGGCAGCTGCAAAGGGCACAGACAACGCTGCATTAGTTGGCGACGTTCTGAAGGCATTCTGCTGCGACAAGGACTTCGGCGTTCAGTTCACAAAGGATACACAGGACTACTACAACAACGAAGCTGCAATGAAGGAACTCGCTTCTTCTGACTTCAAGTCAGCCTTCTTAGGCGGTCAGAACCACATCGCACTGTTCGTTGAAACAGCTCCCAAGATCGACATGAGCAAGATTTCTGTCTACGACCAGGGTCTTAACGAGACATTCCAGGCTAAGTTCAAGGAATACTTCGACGGTACTGTTGATAAGGATACAGCACTCAAGAACTTCTATGAGGCTGCTATTGTTAAGTATCCTGAGCTCAAGAAGCCCGCTAACGCATAATAAAGGCTTTGTGGCTTAAACAATATTGACCTTCATCTTGACTGCGGGTTCTGTGAATTCGCAGTCAAGTATGTTAATGGGGCGAATTACGGATGTTTCCGCCTTATTAACATACTTGACTGCTCAAGATGGAGAATATACCGAGATTTTTATAAGGAGTGTTTTTATGGCTCAGGCATTTAATGCAGGAAATGTGCCGGTAAAAGCCAGAAAAGGACAAATCGGGAAATATAAAAAATGGGGCTACATATTTATGCTCCCGTTCATATTAGTTTTCCTTGTTTTCCAGGCTTGGCCGCTTATTCAGACTTTCTATTACAGTATGTTCAAATACTTCAAGTCGGGTCTTAGTTGGATAGGACCGGAGTTTGTCGGATTTGATAACTTTGTGGCAATTTTTGATATGAGTTCAGGTAACAATATACTTGCACTCACATGGAATACGCTTATCATGTGGGTACTGGGATTTGTTCCGCAGATAATCATTTCATTACTTTTTGCTTACTGGTTTACTAATGTAAGACTTCGTTTAAGATGTCTTGGATTCTTCAAAACTGTAATGTATATGCCTAACCTTATCATGGCATCTGCATTTGCAATGCTGATATTCTCAATATTCTCCGATATCGGACCTATCAACGAGCTTATCAAGCACACTACCGGCGGCGAGGCTTTCAGATTTCTCAGCTATACGGGCAGTACGATGGGACTTGTAGCGTTCATGAACTTCATTATGTGGTTCGGTAACACGACAATTCTGCTGATGGCGGCAATGATGGGTATCAACGAATCTGTTATTGAGGCTGCTGAAATCGACGGTGCAAGCAGCTCACAGATATTCTGGAAGATAACTCTTCCTCTTATCAGACCTATACTCGTATACGTTATGATCACTTCGCTGATCGGCGGTCTTCAGATGTTCGATGTACCGCAGATCCTTACCGGCGGTCAGGGAGGCCCGAATAACACTACCAAGACGCTTATCATGTATTTGAACGAACAGATCGGTACATCTAAGAACTATGGTATGGCAGGTGCGCTTTCAGTAATTATATTCATTGTATGTGCGGCACTCAGCCTGGTTGTTTACTACTTCTTTGCTGCTGACAGAAGCAACAAGAAGTCTAAAAAAGGAGGTAAGTAAGTATCATGGCAAAAAAGGAAAAGGTACTTGAACATACCTCAGCACTTCAGCAGAACAGAACAGATCCGGATATGAAGGTAAAGCCTACGCTTATTATTCACAGAATAATCTGTTATATCGTTCTTGTCTTCTTCTCAATCCTGTGTTTGTTCTTCTTCTACATCCTGCTTGTTAACGCAAGCCGTTCACATTACGATATTATGTCCGGCTTCTCGTTCCTGCCGGGAAATCAATTTATCAATAACTTCCAGAGTGCGATTTCAAACTCAACGATACCTGTAGTAAACGGTGTTATCAACAGCTTGATTATCGCAGCGTGTACAGCGTTATTGTCGATTTATTTCTCGGCAATGACCGCATATTCAATTCATGTATATGACTTTAAAGGTAAGAAATTTATCTTTAACTTCATATTACTTATCATGACGATTCCTACACAGGTTTCTGCGCTCGGTTTCTTCAGTATGTGTACCGATTGGGGACTCAGAGATACATATATTCCTCTTATAGTTCCTGCTATTGCGGCTCCTGCAGTGTTCTTCTTCATGATTCAGTACATGAAGAGCTCGCTTCCGATTGATATTATCGAGGCAGCAAGAATTGACGGTTCGGGCGAATTCAGAACATTCAACACGATCGTTCTTCCTATGCTGAAGCCTGCTCTTGCAGTACAGGCAATATTCAGCTTCGTTGCATCATGGAACAACTACTTCCTTCCTTCGTTGATCATTGATACATCAACAAAGAAGACAATGCCTATCATGATCGCACAGCTTCGTTCAGCAGACTTCTTAAAGTTTGATATGGGTCAGGTTTATATGTTCATTTTCATAGCAATCATACCTGTTATCATCGTTTATTTCTGCTTATCGAAATTCATCATCGCCGGTGTTTCACTCGGTGGTGTAAAGGAATAAGACAATTTTGGGTTAATATATTTTATACAGAAACGGCATCGGAAATCTTCCGGTGCCGTTTTGCCGTATATAAAGCCGTGACAGCAGTGCGATATTTGCCTTGTGGCATACAAGCTAAGAGCGTATGAAGCATAAGAAAATCCCCTGTTAATCGCTTAACAGGGGATCGGAGTTTATTCGGTTATGGATTAGCCAAGTCTTGCTTCGAGATCAGCGAGTTCCTGCTTTAAACCGTCGGGGAGCTTGTCACCGAACTGCTTGTAGAATTCCTTCATCTCTTCTACTTCCTTCTTCCAGAGGTCTCTGTCAACTGCGAGCAGCTTGTCTTCAACTTCTGATGTAACCTCATCCTCAATACCCTTGAGGTTGATGTCACCCTTCTTAGGAAGGTAGCCGATAGGAGTCTTTTCAGCGTCGATTGTACCTTCACATCTCTTGATGATCCAGTCGAGAACTCTCATGTTGTCGCCGAAACCGGGCCAGATGAAGTTGCCGTTCTCATCCTGCTTGAACCAGTTAACGTTGAATATCTTAGGAGCCTTGTCACCGAGCTTCTTGCCCATTTCGAGCCAGTGTGCCCAGTAATCAGCCATGTGGTAGCCGCAGAAGGGCTTCATAGCCATAGGATCGTGACGGAGTACGCCTACTGCACCTGTAGCTGCTGCTGTTGTTTCAGAAGAAACTGCAGAGCCTACATATGTGCCGTGCTGCCAGCTGAATGACTGGTAAACCAGAGGAGTTGTAGCTGCACGTCTGCCGCCGAAGATGATAGCTGAGATCGGAACACCCTGGGGGTTGTTGAACTCAGGTGAAATGCAGGGGCAGTTCTGAGCGGGAGCCGTGAAACGTGAGTTAGGATGAGCGAGCTTGTTGCCTGCTGCTGTGTATTCCTTACCGTTTACCTTGTTGCCCTTCCAGTCTGTTGCATTCTCGGGAGGATTCTTGTCAAGACCTTCCCACCAAGCTGTCATATCATCATTGTTGATAGCAACGTTTGTGAAGATTGTGTTCTTTCTTGTAGATGCAAGTGCGTTGTAGTTGCTCTTTGCGTTTGTACCGGGAGCAACGCCGAAGAAGCCGTTCTCGGGGTTGATAGCGTAAAGTCTGCCATCGGGACCCTGCTTCATCCATGCAATATCGTCACCTACTGTGAATACTTCATAACCAGCCTTCTTGTATCCCTCGGGAGGAATAAGCATAGCGAGGTTTGTTTTACCGCAAGCTGAGGGGAATGCTGCTGTGATATACTTGATGTCGCCATCGGGCTTCTTAACGCCGAGGATAAGCATATGTTCAGCCATCCAGCCTTCCTTCCAGCCCTGGTAAGAAGCGATACGGAGTGCGAAGCACTTCTTGCCGAGCAGTACGTTACCGCCGTAAGCTGAGTTGATAGACCAGATCGTGTTGTCTTCGGGGAACTGAACGATGTATCTCTTTTCGGGATCAACGTCAGCCTTTGAGTGAAGGCATCTTACGAAGTCGTTGGAGTCATCGGGCAGGTTCTTGAATGCCTGTGCACCCATTCTTGTCATAATGTCCATGTTGAGTACAACATAGATAGAGTCTGTCAGCTCAACACCAACCTTAGCGATAGGTGAGCCGATAGGTCCCATTGAGTAGGGGATAACGTACATTGTACGACCCTTCATAACGCCGTCATAGAGCTTTGTCAGCTTAGCGTACATTTCCTTAGGATCCATCCAGTTGTTTGTAGGACCTGCATTCTCCTTCTCTCTTGAGCAGATGAATGTTCTGTCTTCTACACGGGCAACGTCGTTTTCAGCTGTTCTGTGATATAAGCAGCCGGGGAGCTTTTCCTGGTTGAGCTCAATCATCTCGCCTGTTGCGATAGCCTCGTCACGAAGCGCCTTGAGCTGCTCCTCGCTGCCATCGATCCATACAACCTTGTCGGGCTGTGTGAGGGCTTTCATTTCTTCAACCCACTTTAAAACATTCTGATTCTTTGTCATAACCGATTGTTCTCCTTTTCTTTATTTTATCAGCTTATGCTGATGAAAGTCATTCGGTAGGGAATTACTGATACGGTTCATCGTACCTTGTTCCCCATTTACTATTATAAACTATTTTTTGCAATAGGTCAATAGCAAAATTGCAAAAACGACAAAAAAATTGCACAAAGTAAGCGTAATGCAACCGACATTTTAATTTACGTCGGGAAAACTTATTACACGTCTGTATAACAGGTTTTCTTAAGGTCACGCTACCTTGTGCTTTTTATTTTACTATTTTAATATCTACTGATTTTAAAGGAATTAAATGTCAGCTTTGACTTCCTTGCGAAGCAGTATTATCGCAAGAAGGTTCGGTATTGCCATAAGGCCGTTGAACAGGTCGGATACGTCCCATACGACTGTTGCCTTAATCACTGCTCCCACGAAAGCGGTAACAATGAAAATTGCAAGATATACGCCTACCCACTTCTTTGTGAAAAGGTAAACAAAGCAGCTTCTGCCGTATATCCACCAGCCTGTAACGGTTGTTATCGCAAAGATGAATGTTGCGATACTGAGGAATGCACCGGCAAAATCGCCAAGACCGTTCTGAAAGGCAACAAGAGCCATGTTGAAACCACCTGCCTTTTTGTCTACCAGCTTGTCTGCGCCGCTTGTAAGTATGCAAAGAGCGGTCATAGTGCAGATAATGATGGTGTCGATAAATACCGAAAGCATTGCCCACATACCCTGTGTATGATGCTGATCGGCGCTTGAGTTTGCATTAATCATTACTGATGAGCCAAGACCGGCTTCGTTTGAGAATACACCACGTTTTACGCCCCACTTCATAGCCTCGAGCATTACAACGCCGACAGTTCCACCGCCTACAGCCTTGAAAGAAAAGGCTTCTGTGAATATCCTTGCGAATACGTCCGGAATATTCTGATAATTAATTATAATTACAGTAAGGCAGCCAATGAGATAGCCTCCTGCGGCTATCGGGATTACCCACGATGTGACTTTACTGAGGCGGTGGATACCTCCGGGTGCTATTGCGGCAATTACTACGGCACAAAGAATTCCCGATACCCATAGAGGTACTCCAAGACAGTTCTGAAGCGCCATTGAAGCCGAATTCACCTGAGCCATATTGCCTATGCCGAAGCTGGCACCTATACAGCATACAGCGAACATTCCCGCAAAGAACGCACCGAGTTTTTTGCCGCCGAACGCTTTTTTTATGTAGGCGAACGGTACGCCGCCCGTAAGGCCGTCCGATTGCACGGTTCTGTATTTTGCACCGAGATAGTTTTCGGCAAAGCTGGTAGCCATACCGAGAAGTGCGGAGATCCACATCCAGAATATTGAGCCTGCGCCGCCTATTGCGATAGCGCTTCCTATTGCGATAATATTTCCTGTTCCTACTGTTGCACCGAGTGCGGCGGTAAGGGTTCTGAAAGGCGAAACCTTTTTTCCGTCAGCCTCAGGCTGTTTTGTAAGGAGTGTACGCTTTATTATAGTAGGGAAGTGCAGTACCTGCAAGCCCTTTGTTCTTATCGTAAAGATAATTCCCGAGCCTGCAAACAGTATAAGCACCGGTATGCCCCATACTATATTTTCGTTTATCCACTCTAATATTTCCATACTGACTTGTTCCTTTTCATCAAGCACAGACGTGGGTGCCTGTACGTTTTATATATTGATTGTATTCCCGAATATCACCGATTATGACGGGGAAGCTTCACATTACGATATGATCTCGGCATTTCAGGGTAATTTCCGATTAAAAATAGTATATAAAAAAAGTAAAATCTGATAAAATTTTGAATAGTTACTGCTTGTTAATAATTAAAAGCAAAAGTATACAAGTCGAAAAATAACCCCTCCGGTTTTACCGGAGGGGCGTAAAAACCTATTCTATTCCGACTATTCAAAATTTTTGGGCTTTTAGATTATTTCGTGCGGATTATTCGCCGCAGTATTCCTTCTTGTAGTATTCAACAAGGCCTACGAGATCTTCGTAACGCTTCTTGGAGTTAGCAACAGCCTTATCGAACAGTACGTTAGCTCTTTCGGGGTTAGCACGCATAAGAGAGTTGTAACGAACTTCTCTCATCATGAATTCCTTGTAATCGCCTGTAGGAGCCTTGCTGTCGAGTGTGAACGGATTTGTTCCTGCAGGAGCAGCGGGGTTGAATCTGAACAGATGCCAGTAACCTGCCTGTACAGCTTCCTTTTCTACCTTCTGAGCGATTGTAAGGCCGCCCTTGATACCGTGGTTGATACAAGGAGCATAAGCGATAACCAGTGAAGGACCGTCGTATGCTTCAGCTTCTGCGATTGCCTTTAAGCACTGGTTCATATCTGCACCCATTGAAATCTGAGCAACATATACATAACCGTACTTCATAGCGATACCGGAGAGATCTTTCTTCTTAACGTCCTTACCGCCTGCAGCGAACTGTGCAACTGCACCGATGTTTGTAGCCTTTGAAGCCTGTCCGCCTGTGTTGGAGTAAACTTCTGTATCGAATACGAATACATTTACATTCTTGCCTGATGCGAGAACGTGGTCAACACCGCCGTAACCGATGTCGTATGCCCAGCCGTCGCCGCCGAATATCCAGTTGGACTTCTTAGCGAGGTAGTTCTTAGCCTTGAGAACTGCATTCTTTTCAGCACAGTCGCAATCAAGAGCTTCAAGAGCAGCAACGAGATCCTTTGTAGCAACAGCGTTTGCCTTACCGTCGTTAGCTGTTTCGAAGTATGTGTCGATCTTAGCCTTAACGTCAGCGTTTTCAGTCTTTTCAGCAATTGCCTTTAACTGACCCTGTGCTCTGTGTCTTAATGTATCCTGAGCGATGAACATACCGAGACCGTACTCAGCATTATCCTCGAACAGTGAGTTGCCCCAAGCGGGACCCTTGCCTTCCTTATTTACTGTATAAGGAGTTGAGGGAGCAGAGCCACCCCAGATTGATGAACAGCCTGTAGCGTTGGCAATGTACATTCTGTCGCCGAAGAGCTGTGTGATGAGCTTAGCGTAAGGAGTTTCACCACAGCCTGCGCAAGCGCCTGAGAATTCGAGCAGGGGCTGCTTGAACTGTGAACCCTTAACTGTTGTTTCCTTGAACTTCTCGTGAACCTCGGGCTTGTCGGCTACTTCCTTAACAGCGTAGTCGAACATGGGCTGTTCGTTCATCTGAGAATCAAGTGACTTCATAACGAGTGCCTTGTTCTTAGAGGGGCAAACCTGTGCGCAAACGCCGCAGCCTGTGCAGTCGAGAACAGAAGTTACCATAGCGAACTTCATGCCGGGAAGACCCATAGCGTCCTTCATCTTTGCACCTGCAGGAGCCTTAGCAGCTTCTTCTTCGGAAAGAATTACGGGACGGATAACTGCGTGAGGACAAACGAATGAACACTGGTTACATTCGATACAGTTCTCGGGAATCCACTCGGGAACGTCTACTGCGATACCACGCTTCTCATAAGCTGCAGAGCCCTGGGGGAATGTACCGTCAGCCATGCCTACGAATGTAGATACGGGGAGCTTGTCGCCTCTCTGAGCGTTAACGGGGATAAGGATATTGTTAACGAAATCAACGAGATCCTTTCTGTCACCTGTAGCTGTGTGAACGGGAAGTGTACCCTCAGCGTCAGCCCAAGATGCAGGAACGTCAACCTTGATAACCTCGCCTGCGCCCTTTTCGATTGCGGCGTAGTTCATTTTAACAATGTCGTCACCCTTCTTAGCGAATGACTTGTAAGCAGCCTTCTTCATATATTCGATAGCATCTTCAGCGGGGATGATGTTAGCGATTGAGAAGAATGCAGACTGTAATACAGTATTTGTCTTGTTGCCAAGACCGATTTCCTTAGCTACCTTGATAGCGTTGATGATGTAGAAGTTGATGTTATTCTTAGCAATGTATGCCTTAACGGGAGCGGGGAGCTTCTCGTCAAGCTCG
>ULIW01026083.1_pt1 | contig 38512 bp, 47 predicted proteins | sample 1950451 | NCBI WGS metagenome assembly ULIW01 (sample SAMEA4835452, study PRJEB28245) | human gut metagenome | biome: gut microbiome; material: fecal sample | place: Denmark | collected 2008 | reverse complement strand
GCTACGCCGGGATAAAGCAAAGCCGAGAGCCGATGAGCGCACTCGTAGCCGAAGCCGCGGTAAACGTATTCGCACACGAGAGCCCGGCATTCGCGCCGTAAAGCGCGTGACCACCGAACAAGACACCCCTCATAGCCGCGCCGGAAGTCGGTATATTGGTATAGAAGTAGTCCGCAAAGTGGGTCGTAGAACTTGCGCCTACCTCCGTCGGCATGATGTCGCCGTATTCGCCTATCATCATGCGCTTAACGTACCCCTCTTTTCTCGGCAATTCTCCGCGCATATCGTAGTCGTTATAACTACTGTCTTGGAACTTGGAAGGGTCTAAGCAAACGTAGAACTTCGATAAAGCTCCGTCCGTGTCGCTCTGTATCTCGCACTTGCAGCCGTCCGTCCACTTCCACAAATGCCCAAACGGATTTTCCACACCTCTATATGAAGGTACGTTTACTTTGGTTACTACCCCCGTGTCGTATTCGTCCGGCATCGTGAACTCTACTACGCCGGTACGGTTTCCCAAACTGTTTGTAAAGCCGCAAGGCACAAACGGGTAATAGCTGTTGTAAGTGTTCCATTTCCCACTGTTTATAGTGGTAACGCCGTCGCCCAATCCGCCTTGTTTGTACCCTTCGCTTGTAGGTTCTGCGTTGTATGCGGCTTGGCAGTTGCGGTTTGCGTACTCAATGACGTAAAGCCAATACATAGCCACTTGCGCGGCGTATAGGTTGCAATTCCAACCGCAACCGTTAAGCCCGGCTTCTCCCCTGTTCCGCGCATACTTGCGGAAGTTGGTAAGGCTTGTTTGTGTTGCCGGAAGTCCTAACAGGCTTCTATATGTACCGTCCCACGCTGAATTGTTGTTACCTCCCCGGAAGTTTGCGGTTTTGTTTACTACGCTTGCAAGTTTCGGCGTTGCGCTTGCCGTCCGGTCTATGGTCGCTTCGTATGCACTGATATACATTTTCGGCACTTCGTGGAAGCCCGGAAGGTTGTATAAGGAAATAAGCGCGGTTATGATCGTCCCGTCAAACTCGAATTTACGGTAGTGCTTGGGTATCTCTACCATTACTTGCCCGGTTGTTCCGGTAAGGTCTGCCGTCGCTCCCGTGTCGGTCTTGGTGCTGTCGGTAGGGTGCAAGTATGTTACAACCTCTCCGCTGTCATTAATCAAGCAACGGCGCATCAATGACTGTACCGGCAGCGTAACGTGCAATTCCGGTCGCCCAACCCTTGTTAATGCCGGGTCTGCTACATTCACGTTGATTTGCACTCCGTAATAATAATCGTAGGGAAATGCTGGCTTCGTGTTGCCAATACCTATAAATATGCCCATATCCAAATGTTTTAATAGCCCCAAACAAGGGCGGTTGCTGAACTTGTCTTTTTAATCTCTCGTATGATTTCGGGATTCCAACCCGTTTCAAACCGTGTGCTTATAAATTCCCCTTCGGGCATTCCCCAAAGGTTCACTTCAAGCACTACCGCCGTTTCGCCGTCGTTCTTCAAGCAAAAAGGCGTGTCCATTCGGAAGTTTCCGCCGGAAAAGTCCACTGTTCCGGCTACCGAAATTTGTGCGCTTACTAAGTCGCCGTTTCTGTTTTGCATAACTTTTTCTTTTTAATGTCCTACAAAAATATCAATAAGCAGTATTAAGTTGATACGTCCGCTAAGTGTTGGCGAAGTGTTTGTACTCCGAAGCCGTGAAAATCGGCGTACAAACCACCTTTTACCGCTTATTTCGCCGTGATTTCTATGTTATTCCCTCACGCTAAGGCAGTACGCATAATAACTGCTGCTACCGTCCCAAACTAAAAGGAACTCGCGTATATCTCCCTTAGCCATATTCCATTTATTGGTGTTGTTGTTGCCGTTATTATCCATCATATACGGGTAATAGTTACTGTTCATTGCGTTACCTCCCGAACTGTTCTTTACGAAAGTATTTCTACCACAAACGTAACCGGTTTGCGTGCTTGTACGGTCGCAAATGATAACTACCCGTACCGCAAACGCCGTTGTGTTGCTAATGCCCAATACGGTACAAATGGAGTCGCGCCGTGGTAATCCTATTCCCGAATTGGAATAAATAAACCTCGGCATCAACTTGAACAAAGTAGGCTTTGTAGCATCTCCCGGTATAATGCAATTATTAGCGGAAGGCGTTAGCTTGGCTATACCGTAATCTACGATGTAACTGTTGCTCACTATTGCGCCGTTGCTTACGATTCCTATGTTGGTATTTGCGCCGGAAACGTTGATTAGTATTCCGTAATTTGTTCCGTAAGAGTTTGGCGTGCTGTTTGTAAAACGTCCTACGCCAACAACTCCCGTTGAAGCAGGAAGCACGTTTGTACCAATGGAAGCCCAACGGTAGGAGTCCGAGAACTTTATAAAGCTGCCGTACAAGGAAAATCCGCTGCCGCTTGTAGCTCCCGAAGATGAAGCAACGCCAATTCTTCCGCTTGCAATGGCAAAGCCGCCGATAGTCCCGGCGTTTGCGTATATAGTTCCGGTAATAGTTCCCTTAGTCGCTACAAAACTTCCATCCTGCAATACCCGGAAAGGCGCGGTAGTCCGGTTTCCGTAGCTTGCACCTGCCCAAAACCTAACGCTTGATTCCGCTGTCCCGTTTCCTGTAATACCTGCCTTGATGCTTTGGTCGTTTCCTGCAAGCTGCACCGTTCCGGCTGTCACTATTCCGCCATCTATTACGGTTTGTGTATTGTCGTAGTAAACGGCTTCTACCCAATCGTTCGCAACATAGCTTCCCGAAGTCCTTGCCCTTATGCAACGTTTCAAAAGTCCGTCCGTTTTCCCACCTGTGAGCCAAAGGTCGCCGATGTCGTATGGCGGTCTCGGCGTGGAAACAAACACGCGCCGTTTCCCGTCCGCCGTGTCCTGCGCCTTGCTTGCCGCTTCGTATGCATCTATGGCTTTTTGGTCTTCTATCGTAGTCCATGCGTAAGATGAACTATACCTCTTTAATAGCTTGGTCGTTGAACTGTACCACATATCGCCTACATGCTTCTTCTTCAAAGCCGTAGTAGTCCATGCGCTTGCCGGGTCGGAAGTCTGAAACCAACTTTCTATTTTCCCGTCTATTTGGTTCGTCAAGTCATTGACTTTCGGGTTAAAATTGTTGTTTATAAAGTTGGTCAGTCCGCTATCGTCCGTGTACTTACAAGCCTTTACCCAATCTGCGGCGTTGTAACTGCCGGAAGCTCGCGCGGTTCTGCAACGCATGATGTCGCCTGTACTGCCTTGTACCCACAAGTCGCCAACGTCGTAGGGTGTCGTAGGCGTTGATACGAATATGCGCCGTTTCGTTCCTGCAAGTTTCAAAGCGTCGTTTGCAAGTGCCAACGCCTGTGCTACTTCGCTGTCCTGCAATTCCTGCCAACTGTAAGTATTCCCGTTTTTTACCCAGCGGAAAACCTTGCCCGTAGTCGTGTTATAAAAGAGGTCGCCCAAATGCTCATCTTTTAACTGTGTGGTATTCCAACTATTTGCCGGTGCATTGCTCGTTGTCGGGTCGTATTCTTCAAAAAATTGCTCTATCTGCCCGTCTAACTGCGATTGCATTTCGTTCAATATGCCGGGCAAAGTATTGTTTATATAGTCCTTTACCTCGTTGGCTTTGTCATCAACGTCCGTAACGTTTACTACCGTTCCGTCGTTCTTCACGAATTTTATAACGCCGCCTATTTCGTCGTTATCCAAATCGAAGTAACACTTACCGCCGCCGCTGCTTTCGATGCGCCCTGTACGGATGAAACGCCCGTTTACGGTGCTGCTCCCATAAGTAAGGCTTACAAGCCGCCCCGGATTCTTTCCTCCTGCGTCCGTTACCACCGAATTAAGCACACCTATAAGGAAATTGTAATATCCGGCTTCTTCATCTACCGTTCTTGCTCCTTCAACAAGTATTATATTTCCCGTATCTCCGTTTATCGGACACCTTGCGTAAAGGTAAAATGCCGCCGCCGGTGTAAGCCCGGAAAAAGTAGCCCCTTCCAAAGCCCAATACTTCAAGCCTTCGGGGTCTATCGCGTAATGCACGAGCGTACCGTTTGAAACGTAAAGTGTATTCGCGTCCCCTCCGTAGTTGGGTTGGAATATGATGTTTTGCAGCGTGAACTGGGTACTTTTCGCCCCTACGCTCAACATCTGCGTTTCAATGGAAAGCGGCTTTATCTTCTCGCTGTAATAGTCGCCTTCCGGGTCAAACACCATGTTTAGAAGCTCCTGCGTGGCTTTCCACCTGCGCCGCGCCTTTGCCGGGTCTGCGAGTTTGTTTATCTTGATAATTTCGTCTATCTCCTGCAACTCGTTCCAAACGCGTACGGTCGTAGTTTTGGTTACGGTGTCGCTCAGCGTGATGTCGTAGCTGTGCGGCTTCAACAGGTCGCGCTCAATCTGCGTAATCCTTACGGCTTTGTTCACGCCTATCTGTTCATCCTCAACCTTTATAAAGTCCCCGACGTGCAGCACCTCCGTTTCAATCTCTTTGCCCCACATCTTGATAAAGAAGCCTTCGGTAAGTTCAAGTTTGTAGCTTACTTGCGGCTGGCTTACCGTAGGTAGGTATTTGCGCCCTTCTTCTTCCAAATCTTTTTCGGCTGCTTCTATGAACTCATCCGGCAGTTGTATGTCCGAAATGCTGTATTTGTCGCCTACTGCTATTTGGAAAGCTGCCGAAGTGTCCGACGGGAATACCATGCCGTTTTCGTCTTGGAACTTGTTTATAACGAAAGTCTTTGTAGCGTGGTCATAGCTGTGCAGGTCAAACTCGTAACCTGCAAGTCCTCCGCTTTCAAACTTTATTTTCGCGCTTGTACCGTCTATGAGGTATTTCGTGGATTTTCCGTCCGCCGCTTTCGCGTTCAAATCAAACATCGTGTTGTCGGCAAAGGTTATCACGTCAGCCCCCAATGCTGTAACCGTACCCACGCGCTGCGGCTTTATGTCATAATCTTTTTCTCCCTCTTTGATGCCGTACAGGGCTATTGCGTTTTCGTCTTCAATGAATGAAGTAAGGCGCGTAGTTCCCGGAAGGCACAGCCGGGTATGCCCGTAGTTGCTCCCCAAATTCTCCGTACCTCCGTAAACGTAAAGCCGGGTTATTACGCCGGAATTGTTCACGTTCTTTCGTTGCAGTTGGTATAGCCCCAATCCGCGCCCGTACTTCAACGTAAAGGCGTGTGTTATTCCTACTTTCGCTTTGAAATTGAGCGTGTGTTTCTTTCCGTCTGTCGTTATCTCAAACTCTACCCCGTAATCGTTGCAAAGTTCCTGCGCTACTTGAAGGCAGTTTTTCCCGGAGTTGGTAATGTTCTTGTATTCCGTGTTTTCCGGGTATTCGCCCAAAACCCACTTGCCCGGATAGATACGGTTTATGTTCCACATCAAAACCTGCAAATGCCCTGCAAGGTCTGAATAATAGGTTTCCCCGTATGCGTCTTCGGGCAAATGGTAGTGTACATCGATTAAATCGTACTGCAATCCCTCTAATTTCAAGTCGTAGGTATAACGCCGTTCCCCTTCTTTGGTCGGTTCGGGCAGTTGGTTAAACTTGTACGGTTTCCCGTATAGTAGAATATGGTCGCCTATGCCCAAATCTAACGGAACAGCGGAAGTGAGGGAGATGCTTACAATGTCTTCCGAAAGCAAGGCGGTTTTTTGTGCCGCCTTGCTTACGCAACTTGTATTCTTCCGGCTGAACAACGGTATTTGCGTTCCGTCCGCTTTTATAATTACAATTTGTTCCATACTATAATGCCGTTCGTATCGAAGTCCGTTATTTCTTCAATTACTCCGCCTACAATGGCGTAATATATTCCGTTCTCTGCGTATGTATGCTTCAAAGCGTTTTTCCCGGTGCAATCTCCGTATATGTCTTCACTTACCGTACCGTCGCCCCAATAGATATTAACCATCTTGTCGCTTTTTAGCTCTATCGTAAGTTCCGCGTTTGAAGCGTTCAGCCGCTGATGCCTTACCACCCGTTTAACCGGGTCGGGTTCTTTCAACTTCAAAGCGAAAGTTCCTATCATCTTGTCATCGTGCCAACGCTTCGAGGGTGCTACCCCGTCTTCGCAATATACCTCAAAAACTAACGGCTTGGTCGGGTGTATTGAAATCATAAGCCGTTGCGTTCCGTCTTGTCTGAAATGCTCGTACAGTCTGTTTACGCGCTCCGTGAAGTCCATCTTTCCGGTTGCCCTTAACCAACAGTTCAACGTTATTTCCCTTTCTTGGTAACGCTTCGCGGTCAAGTCTATAACCTTGCCGTGATAGTCTGCCCAATCAACGGAAGCAGGAGTTTTCAATTTCGGAAGGTCAAGCACTCCGGTAGAACTTTCTACATGCAGGTCAAACTCTTTGAAGTTTACACCGTTCAAAAAGTATTCAAGCTGCGAAATGCTGTTTAGTTCTTCCGCTATTTCGGCTTCACTTAACGCAACATTGTATATTTTCAGTTCGTCCAAATCCCCGTAACCGTACCCCGTGCTATAAACGTCCTGCACTAATGCAATTCCCGTTAGCGTGGATGGAAGCACCACCGTTTCTATAAGCTGCGTATCTAAGTACAGCCTAACTTGGTTTCCTGCTTTCCTTATGACAAAGTAGCCCCAACTTCCCGGCTCTATGTCTATCCATGCTTCGCGGTAGCCATTTTCGCTTTGGTCTGTATTGCAAAACAAACCAATCCGTTTTCCTGTAAAGCCATCTTCAAAAAGAATGCTTTTTAGCCACGTAAGGATAGTAAAGTTCCCCGAAAGCGTTACGATATTGCTTCCTATCTCGGCGCGTCCTTGCCCGTCGAAATGGATGCAGTTACCTTGCTTCCCGGTTACAAAACTGCTTTCTATTACCGTTGCGTCATGGCGGTTCTGTGCGAAGTCGTAGGCTGTTTGCGAGCCGTTGGCTTCGTCAAACGGTATGTTCAATATCAAATTTTGTTCTAATGCCATAATTAGTTACGTTTATTGATTACTTTAATCTGTGCGTTCCCGGTCGTGCTTCCCGTGTAGTTTCCGCCGTGAAGGAATACACTTACACGCGCCGCGTCGCTTGCTGTTACCTCTATTGTTGCCCGGTCTGCTATATCAACCGTGATATAAGCGTAACCGGTTGCCTTGATACTGACTTTCGCGTTATCCCTTGCCCATACCTGTGCCACGTGAAAACCCGTAAATTCCGCTGTTCCTTCCGACGTTCCGAAAGCTACCACGTTGCGCAAGTCCGTTACTTTGATAGGCTCGTTCTTGAAAACGCCGTAGTGCTGTCGTATTCCTTGGAACTCCGCCCATAGCTCATCCGTAAATTCGTTTTTTAGGCAAAAGTCCAATCCCTTTATAAAGAGCGTCAAAAGCCGTTCTTTGGAGGGTGCGTTTAGAATGTAATTATACCATTCTTCGCAAATCCCGTTCGCCTTGGCTTCTTCCGCAAGTTTCTTTTTTAACTGTTGAAATTCCATAACTTATCTTTTTAATAGTCCGTTATGCCCTGTGAGCGTAACCCGTCATCGGTAGGCGTTGAAAGCCTGTTTATAATCCGTAGCAATCTTTCCGCTATCACGCTTATACCTCTGTCCATGCTTGCAAGGTAGGTAAGCTGTTCGCGTATGAGTGCTATGCTCGTTACTTGGTTCTGCCTTACCGCATTCGTTTGTCCGGCTAACAGGTCTATGCTTTCTTGGCTCGCCGTAGCGTAAGCACCGCTTAGGGTTGTCGGGTCGCCTTCGTCTTCTATTTGCTCGAAAAGGTCTTTGTACATGTTCATGGCTTGCTCGAAGTTCCGCCCGGCGGCTTGTATCGCCGCCTTAAACCTTGCTTGCTCCGCTTCGGTCAGCCCGTCAAACGTTCCGTTCCCTTCTTCGTCAAAGCCCATATCTTTTTGAAGCTGCTTAATAGCCCTTTGTAGCGGCTCTTCCAAAAACTGCAAAGCCAATGCGTTTTTAACCGCATTCTTTATCACGTCGTTTGCCACTTCCCCGAACGATTCAGCCGCGCTTTCCCCATTCTCGAACGCTTCTACAAGCGCGTCCGCTAATTGGTCGGCAAGTTCCGGCGCGGAAGTCTGCGTAATGCTCTGCGTAATCTCGGCTATGATGTCTTCAATCTGCCGCCCTATTTCGGCGTATTGTTCTTTCCATTCGTCAATCCTGCCCCAATCGGTGTCCTTTTTGCTTTCTTCGTCCCTAATCATGCCGTTTATTTCGTCCTGCTGTTGGCGTAGGTTCTCAATCATGGCGGTTTGGTTCTGATAGACCGTTTCGCCCAAAGCGTTATCTACGGCGTGTTCCAAAGCGTTGTAGGCGTACCCCAACTTAGTAACTGCTTCCTGATGCCGTTTTATTGATTTTTCTGCTTTCCTGTCCCGGAAGTTGAATAAGTCAAAGGCGGAAGAAAGCAAACCGATAGAGCCTTGAATAATCCCCAACGGGTTGCCGGTGGCTATTCCCGTCGCCAACTGCCCAGCCCCTTGCATAATTCCGCTTATGTCGCCCAATATCGCTTGCGTTTCCTCGCTCATGGAAATACCCATGTTCTTTATTCCGCTTACCACGCTGTCAAATGCGCCGGAAACAAAGTTTACGCTACTTCCAATATCGCTAAACGTGCTTTTGAATGCTTCGCCAACGCTTTTTATTTCTCCCGTTTCCTTGTTGAGAGCGGCTTTCAATACCGCTAACTGTTCTTCTCCCTCAACTTCAAGCCCTACGGTAAGTTTTATGTTTTCAAGTTCCGCAATTTTCCGGCGCAACATGTCAATGTACGATGAGCCTTCTTTAAGAAGGTCGGCGTATGCCGTCTTTGCTGCACCGGCTAAAATTTCGTCGGTGCTGCTTACCGCTTCGGCATATTGCTCGTACTGCTGCTTCTTGTCCTGCAATGACTTTACAAACGGGTCATCGCTGTCTAACAGCCTTTCCGCGTTCATCGCCGCCCGAAGTTCTGCAAGGCTGTTTTTTAATGCCAAAAACGGGTTTCTGCTTTCCAACTCGTTACGGGCTTTCTCTAATTGGTCGTTTATGGCTTTTAGGTCTGCCGGGTTAAACTGCGTGGAAAATGTTATCTTCTTGTTGTTGATGTCTTCAAGCAGTTTGTTTATCGTGCGTGTGCTTAGCCGGGAAAGGTCGCTAAACAACTGATTCCAACTTTCGGTAGCCATAAGGCGTGAAGCTGCAAGTTTGCTTAGTTCTTCCTGTTCCTTGGCGTTTATCTGCGTAATCATGGATAAATTCCCCTGCTTTTCCGCTTCCGCCCGTTGCTCGGCGTATTTCTGCAAAATCGCCGTTTGTTTCTCTTGGTAGCTTTGGTACTCGGTTAGAAGTTGGTCGTATTGTTCGCTTCCGCTCCGGCTTTCGTATTCCTTGCGTTGCTTCTCCAATGCGGCTAATGCGGCTTCGGCGGCTTTCTTTTCCTGTTCGTTGCTCGCTTCCGCCGCTGCCTTACTTAGAAGTTCCCGTTTCCGTGCGTAGCTTTCTTCAAACTCTAATTTTTCCTGTACATAGCTTGCGTATTCCTGCAACAACTCGCGCGTTTCCTGCCTTGCCTTGGCTTTGGTATCTTCTTCCGCAACGTCCAAAATATCGGACTTTGCATTATCTACGTCTGAATTGTCGCCGCTAAGTTCTTCCCTCCGGCGTTCTATCAACGCTAATTGTTCGCTTACGGTCTGACACATGGAAAGCTCCCTTTGCAGTTGCGCGTCAAAATCCGAAATAACGGCTTCCTTAGTTGCGTTCGCTATCTCGTTATTCAATGTGGCTATGTTCTTCAAGTCGGTAGCCGTTTTGTTCGCCTTGCTTGAAATCTCATTGCGTAGGTTCTCCAAATAATCGAGGTAGCTTGTCCCTTCTTGAAGTAGCGCGGCAAATTCCGTATTAGCCGCCTTCCGTACCGTTTCATCGGAACTTGTTACCCATTTTAGGTACTTGGAATAAAGTGCTTTTCGCTCGTTCAGTTGTTCCGCGAACGGGTCAGCATCTTCTTTACCTCCGCTTTTGTTCTCTCCGCTGTTATAGCTGATACGGTTTAGTTCCTTTTGCTGTTCGGCTATTTGCTTCGCTATGTCCGCGCGTTCCGCGTCGGTTGCCGCTTTCTTATAAAGTTCCTGCAAGCGCGAAAGTTCCTTTTCTGCGGCTTCCACGCTTCCGGCTACCACCTTCCCCGTTTGGTTGCCTATCGATGCTAATATCTCCTTTTCCTGTTGCGTGAATTTGATTTGTTGGCTTACAAGACTGTTATAGGCTTCTTCGGCTCTCTCCAATTCTTCTTCCGCTTCCTTCCAGTTGCTGCTTTTCTCCAAAACAACGCCCTTGCGTTGAACTCCGTAGCCGTCGGTATAAGTACCTTTCTTGGAAACGTAAGCCTTTGGCGTGGTGTCTAACTTGTTCTGCGCTTCAATGACTTTTTTGTATTTCTCTACGGCTAATTCGCTTGTTGCTGTTGCCTTAGCCCGTAGCATCATAGCTTCTACAAATTTCGCGCTGTTTGTTACCAACAATTCTTCCGCTTCTTTCGCATTTCGCACAGAGTACCCCAAATCCTCGAATTTGTCGGCGTTGTCCTGTACCCACTTTTCGCGCTCTTTCAATGACCCGGTAAGGCTTAACCATTCCGCTTGCAACATCCGGTATGCTGTTACGGGTTCTGCTGCGGCTTCCGCAACCTTGTTGTTAAATTCTTCCGCCTGCTTCTTTGCTTCCGCTTGTTTGCTCTGCATCCGGGTAAGAGCCACGATTACGGCGGTAATTGCTACGGAAAGACCCAAAGTAAGCGTAGCCATCAAAGCCGCAGCCGCTGTGTTGGAAATGTGCAACGCTGCCGCAAGGCGCACGTTTGCCGCCGTAAGCAAGTCTTTTGCCTTTGCTACGGTTACAAGCCTAAATGCGCTATCCTTATTCAGCATTTGTTCTACCTGTTGCAAGCCTATCGTTATGCTCATAAGGCTTTGGACTTTGAGCATAACTTTCTGTAAGTTCTCGTTTTCTCCTATAAATAGGCTTGCCGCTCCCTGTGCGGCTGCAAATCCGCCGGAAACGCCCGAAAGTCCGCTAATAAGTCCTTGCATTCCTCGTTGGTCGTGCGCTAATATGTTGGATTGGTCAGTAGCGTCTTTCCACGCCTTAGCCAAACGCGCGGCTTCCTCCTGCATTTCCCGGAACTCTGCCGTACCTCGTTTGCCTTCCGCTTCCATTGCTACCAATGCTTCCCGGCATCGGCGTAGCTGGACTTCTAACGACTGTTGCGCCCTTGCGCTCCTTTCGGCTGCTTCACGTTGTTTGTTCAATTCCTGTTCCTCTTTCATCAGCGCATCGGCTTGCTTTTCCGCTTCGCTGATTACTTGCTGACGCAGGTTTATCTCGCTTTTTAACGTGGCTTGCTGTGCCGCCATAGCCCTGTATTCCTCATCGCGTCCTTCTGTGAACGCCTTACCGGCTTTCTGTCCCAATTCTTCGTATTGGGCTTGCAGGTCTTTCAAAGCCGCTTTGTTTTCCTCAAATATGCGGTCTATCGTGGCAAATCCCGAATTTATCACGGCTGCGGTAGCTTCAAAGGCTTTATCTATTCCTTTTCCGTTCTGCACCGCCGACGTGCTGAACTGCTGTATAGCCCTTTTGCTTTCTTCAAGCACTCGGAGCAGTTCCCTGTTTGTTCCCGAAATGTCAAAAGACAAACCGCCGCCTTGTATGTTCATCTATTCAAGTTGTTTATTAGTTTCATTACTTCGTCCGCGTTATCGTCCGTAAGCACTATTTCAGTATCGCTCTTTGTAGTGTCTTCGTCCTCAACGCCGGGCGCGTCTATTAACATCCTCTGTACCGTTCCCCACGGAATACCGTGTAGAAGGTAGTCCAACGTCCAGCCGAAGTGCGCACACACCGAGCCACGCCGTCCGTGTGGACTTTTTAACCCTGTTGCTCTATAAGACTTGTCATCGGGTCGCTTGTGCGTGTTGCGCTCATCAATCTTATAGAGTTTATAAAATCCCCTAAGTTGCTTACGTTGGTTATCAGAATGGCAAGCGTAAGAAGCTGTGAAGGCGTTACGGTATGCTCAAACAAAGAAGCGAGCCGGTTCAAACGCTGTTCGTTCGGCTTTCGCGTAAAGTAACCGCCGCTTTCTGTCACGTCGTAGTATTCTTCGCCCAATACTGCAACCGCTACCACCTTGGCGAGCTTTTTCGCTTCCTTTGCCGCCAACTTCTTAGCCGCGCACAAATAATCAGCGTCTTTTAGCTTCGTTTCGTCTATGGTCATTTCAAGCCATAACGCGCTAAGCCTGTCAAGCGTTGATAGCGTAGGTTCTGCAACCCGGAAAACTTTCTTTTCCGTTACCTTTTCGCGCTTGCGAATAAAGCCCAATAATCCCGGCTTGCGTTTTTTGTAGGTTATATCCACATCGAACGTTACGCCGCTGTTGATCATCTGCCTTAACTCGTTCTGTTCGCGTGTAAGGTTATCTAATTTCTCTTTTTCGTCCATACTCTGTTAAATGAAGAAAGACCCGGAACAAAGTAGCGGGTCTTTCCGGTTAGAACTCGTTTAATTCAAACGGACAAATAGGTTTAAGACCCTGTTTGTCGGTCCGTAGTAGCTACTTTTCCTACTGCCATTTTCTTTAATCCGGTAGTAGCCGGTTTCATTACCGTACCGGTTACTTCAATAAGAAGCAGCCCTTTCTTGCTGAACTCTCCGTTAATTTTGGAAGTCAGCTTCATACGCGGAACTTGGAATTTCAACCCTTTACGCGGAATAATAATAACGGATTCCTCCACCGAATTTACAACGTCCGGGTAACTCCAAACATCGGATGCCACCTCACCGCCAAACAAGCGTTTAAGCGTGTCTAAATCCGGGTTCATGATGGAAAAAGTGAAGGTAATCTTACCTTGCTTCTCTATCGTTTCTACCGGGTCGTCTTCTTCTTCGGCGTAGAACTCGGTTGTTTCCGGGTCTTCCTGCGACATTTTGCAGGTATCTTCGTAAGTCAAGCCGAAAACCTTGTAGTCCGTTTCTACGAAGTCCAACTTAGTGGGTTCGCCTTGCTTGCCCAATATCTTGGAAAGTCCCAATGTAACTAATGTTGCCATATCGTTTAATTTTTAATGAATGTTCCAGCCTATACGCAAGTTACGGTAGTGCTGGTAAACCTGTTGTTCTTTAACTACTGTGTCGCTCTCTATCCAAAATTCGAGGTCGGCTATGTTCTGCGCTTCCAAATAAGCTACAACCGCATCGCCAATCTCCCGTAGTCGTTCCCGGTCAGCCTTGCGTTGCTCCCGTCCGCGTATCTTTACTTTCTTGTCTGAAACGTAAATGTTCACGTTAGAAGTTCCGCTTTGCGGCTTGTCATGCGTTACCGTGATAGTGTTAATTACAATATCTTCGGTTTCGCTGTTGTCCGGGCGTTCGTCTTGGGGGCATACAATGCCGGAAACCTTTATTTTCCCGGCTTTAACGCCTTCCGCAATAATCTTATACAGAATATCGTCGGTGTCTATGCTGCTGCACTTCTTCATTACTTGAACGCGTTTTTAATGTTTGTAATCAAGTCTGCTAACTCTCTTGCTATTAGTTTTTCGGCTTGCTTCTCGGCTGATGTAAGGACATCACGCCCTTTGCTTTCAACGTGTACGGCGTAGTTCATACCTGCTACCACTACAAGCGTATAGCCTTCTTTGTGGCTGCTTCCTACTTCCTGCGCCAACCTCAAACCTTCTTTTGCTCCGGAAAACTTCGTTCCTTCCCGGTTTACTTTCGGTGGTACGGTCTCAAATGCGCTTTGTCGTATTTGCACACCGTCTTTGAATACCACGTAGCCAACGGAAGAACGCAAGTTGCCCGTTTGGTCTTGCCAGTCTTTGGCGTGGGGTCTTCGTGCAAGCGATACGGCTTCCTCTCCGACGCGGCAAAGGCTTTCGATTATCTGCCTTTCCACTTCGTTAAGGAACGCTTTTAGAACGTTGTCTATACTGCCTTTGAATTTAGCCTTTACACCCATAGCCTACAATGTAACCGCCCCTTATCGAATTTCAAGCATTCGCCGGAAACCCTAACTAATCCCGAAATCTTAGCTTCTTCCATAACCGTTTGGTCAAGCAACGCCGACGGCTCTAACGGTTCTTCCGTTACCGCTATTTCCACCCCTTCGGGTATGCGCTCAACTCCTACCGGAATTTGAACAAGCGAAGAAAACGTAACAAACTTTCCGCTTGCAGTATTTATCTGCGTACCCTTCCCGTTGGTTTCCTCCCTGCATTTGCTATGAAAAGCCCATGCGCTTTCGGTCGTTTCCCAACTCCCGTTAGCGTTCTGCACGGCTTCGCCGCCGGTAGTCCGCTTGTAGAGATAGTGTGGGTATTGGTTGTTTACTACGCTTGTTACCATCTGTTACTTCTGTTTCTGACTTTCGGCGTATTAACCGGCGTAATGCCCAATTCGCCGCAAGTCTGATTATACCAAAACTTGATGGCTTCCCAATTCCACGAAAGCGAATAACCGCCTTCGCTCACGTTGGCAAGCGGAATAATAGAGCCGAACTCAGCACAAAGCGCACGTTTGGCGGTCGTAATATCTACTTCCGCTTCTGCGTCCGGGATTAACCCCTGTTGGTTGGCTAATATCAGTTCTATATCTCCGCCCTCAACGCCAAAGCGTGAAACGGTACGGGTAAACCATTCTTTGTATGTCATAAGCTAAACGGATTATGCCGGAAGGCGGCTTTTGCTACCTCCCGGCTTTTAGTTAGTGATTCCAACTTGAATTATCGGTACTCATCAACCACGAGCGCGAAGAAGTAAGCCACGCCGGGAAAGCGTTAGCAATACCCATTGTTACTTCCTCCAACGGTTCTTCGTTCGCAAACTTCTTGATAAGCGTATGCCCGTTCAAAGCCTTTATAGCTACCGAGCCTTGTACGTTCATGTCTGCCGGTTTCTTCCAATAGGTATTGCCCAAAACCTTGCTTTCGCTGAACATTACTACGTTCTCGGTAAACGGGTTGCCGCTGAACGGTCGGCTACCGTCTTCAAGCTCGATAGTAATATCTTGGTCAATAACTACCACCTGCAAGCCGCGCAAGTAAGACAAACCGCGCAAAGCGGTATTTACTTGCTCAACGCTCGGCGTTTGCTGAATACCCAAAGCGTTAGCCGCGAACGATGCGCAAATCTTCTGCACTTCTTCGCACTCTGTGAAGGTTGCGAAAGTGTCAAGCGACATAAAGGCAAACTTCAAGTTATGCCCTTTCTTCTTGGCGGCTCTAACTACTGCCTTGAAGTCTTTGGTAATAGGCTTAGCCGAAGCCGAAGTAGCCCAATTTGCCGAGCCGGTTTGGAAACCTACCTTTTGGTCTGCCGGTAATTGGTAATCTACGTCGTATTCACTGATAGCCGATACGTTGTTGGTGTTGGTAAGCGTAATCTTTCCCAAAGAGATAGACTGCAACGCCATCCATTCCAAACGTGCGGCTACGGCTGTCCAGCAAAAGTCGGTATCTTCTGCCCACGCTTCAACCAACCGGCGTAAATCCGGGTTCTGTGAAGTCATGGCTACCATGATGTCGTACTCGTTCAGTTCTTCGTCGTTCTTGGTGCGCTTTACCGCAATCTTGGGGATGTCTCCTTGAATACGGGCAATAGCTTCGCGCGTCTTTTTATCAACGCTTGCGCCACGCGCTACCAAATCGGCGGCTATCTTTAACCCTACCTGCGTTTCCAATGCCTTCCACGTCAAAGTATAGGTTTCTTTCAACGGGAAAAGCGTAGGGTAGTAGTAGGGCTTCAAGTCGTAAGAATTTACGACGGCTTGCATGTCTTTCTCTACAAGCCCACGCATTAAAGTTCCTATCATAACCTACTGCGAATTAAATTAAAACAATTCCGGGAAGCGCGGCTTTAATGTCGCCGTTCTGTGCCGGGATAACACTCTCTTTGAACTGCCCAATAGTAACCGCTACTACGAGGTGGTTGTCAAGTACTTTCACTTCGTAGCTGTCGCCTACTAAGGCTTTCGGGGCGTACTTAAACGCGCTTGTGTTGCTTGCGCTTTGCGCTGATGCCTGTACAAGTGCGTCGCCAACATTCGCGGCTTCGCCGAGCGTAGTTCCTACGGTAATGGTGTCGTAGGTCGCTTCGGATGTGTCAATGGCGGTAATAGCGTAAGCCTTCGCGCCAACTTTCAACATCACGAAATCGCCCTTTTTGAAGTGATGCCCTTTCTCTACCTTATAGGCGGTAGCGGAATTATTGGCAGCTTCCGTAACTTTCGCCGTCTTGATGACGTGATAAAGCCCGGCTTCGCCCTTTCCGATGGCTGTGCCTTCCCTCAATATCCCACCGGGGATAAGGTCTGCGGAACAAACGGTTACACCGTTCGGAATGTCCGCCAAATTATGCGTACAAGCGTGTACTACACGCTCATCTTTCTTGCGGTCAATTCTCAAACCCATTTTGATGCAATTTTAAGTTAGACTTCTTTACCCGTTAGGGTTTTGCTCTCTGTGCGCTCCTTTATGAACTCTGCAACTCCGCTACTAATCCCTTCTTTGTTCACGGCTCCAAATATGGGTTTTTCGTGTCCTTGCAGTCCTTGGTCTGCGCGTTCCTGCTGCAAAGCTGCGATGTCGCCTTGCGCTTCGGTTAGGTAGCTGTTGAAATCTTCGTCGTTGGCAAAGGTGTTGATACGGTCGAAGTTGCGCAACATCATTTCCCGTTGTCTTCCCTCTACCTTGGCTTCGTCCAACTTGGCTAAAAATAGTTTACGTCGCGAGTCTGCCACCTTATCGGCGTTAAGTGTGGTAATACTGTCTTGTACGCCCTTTAACTTGTCATCGATAAGTTTGCTAATCGCGTCAAGCGTCACCGCTCCGCCTGCTCCTTCGGTTGGTGTCGGCTGTCCGGTCGGAGGTGTCGGCTTTCCTTTCTCCACGAAATCATACTTTTCTTTAAGGCTGTTTTCGTAGGTTTGGTTAGCCTTGCTAATCTCCGCGTCGGCAGTACGCCGCCACTCCGTTACAAATGCGCTAACTTTGTCGGCGGTAAGTTTATCTACGACTTGGTTAGCTTCTTCTTCGGTTGTTACTTGTAAGCCGATAGCGGCTGCCAAATGTTGTAACCCGTCTTTGCGCACGCCTTGAAACTTTGCTACAAGTAGTGCTAAAATCTTTTCTTGTAATTCGTTCATAAACTATTCTTGCTTTAACTTTCTGCAAAAATAATCGTATTAAAGTGATACTTTATCGGGTGTGAGCGGTAAACACTTCGCCAAAACTTCCAAATCTGCTTTTGCTTATGCGCACGCGCTTATAAACAACAACAGCAACAACAATATATTTATAGATATTGATATAGATATAAGGTTGTTTTTGCTTGTTTGTAGCTTGTTTTAGGTTGTTTTTGTTTATTATTTTTCTTGCTAATACTTAGACACTTGCACGTATAGAAGCCTATTTGTATAGAATATAATCCTTTAATGAAATCGCGTTTTCCCTGTTCCTAATCTCTCGTATAGCAGCCTAATGAAAACAACTGAAACAATCAAAATACGCTTTACTTGTCGTAGGTTGAATTAGCTTGTTTTAGGTTGAATTAGGTTGTTTCTGCTTGTATTTGCTTGTTGTGCTGTCTATTTGTATGCTTTTCATTTGCGTTGTGCCAATAATTTCATATCTTTGTGCCGTTGCTGGGGAGAAATCCGGCAATGAAGGGAAAGCGTTAGGTCTTTTGTATTTGAAAATCGCCAAATTAACAAATAACGAAAAGAAAACCTACAACGCGCTAATGTCGTATATCCTTATCCGATATACAGGCAAAGCGCGGCTATACGGTTTATTTTCGTTAGGCGTTTGGCGATGCCTCAAATACTTAAACCTATATAGTCCGCGCTTTTTCTATGCGGTTAAATAACACTTACTTCGGGCGGTGGGTACAAAGGTATCAAAAATCGATGAAGAAGCTAATTTATTTCTTGCTACTTTCAGCGTCGGTGGTAATGTCCGGGTGTTCCTCTGAAACAAACGATCCGGAAGAACAAAACTACGTTAGTACAACCGTAAGGGCTTCCGCTTATTTTAGCGAAGTCGGAAGTACCGAGCAACTGAATACTATCTATGTAGGTCGTACTTATTCCGTGAACTTCTCGCCGTATTGTAATGCTGATGCGGAAATGCTGAAACAGATAAACGGTTCTGTCGAAGAAGTAGCCTACTTCCTTGATACTCCTTATGTCGGTAATGAATGTATAGGCGTTTCCACTACGCAACCTTTTACAATCCAATACACGCCGCAAAAGCCCGGTCAATGCAAACTAAGCACTTCTTTTACTTTATCCCCTAATGACCATAACCAATGGGTCGAAGTGGAAAGTATCGTAGAAGTAATAAACCCGGAATAATGGAAGCCTATTTGCTTTATTTCGCCGGTGGGTGCTTTGGTGTTTTCTTTGTTTCTCTTGTGGTCGCATTCCTTACTAAACCCTATCGCCAACGCAAAGTAAGGCAATCGGGTAATAAAGAAGCCGCAAAAAAGGTCGGTATTATCCGGGCGCGTCTTGTCGTACATAAATTGAAGCTATCCGGGCTTGAACGGCAAACAAAGTGGCTTAATGAACAGGAAGCAAAGCGAAGTTCTGAAAGCAAAGTATCATCTTAATACGTTTGAGTATTTTTCGCTATTGCTTTTTCCCGTTGGTGTCTAAATGGTGCTATTTAGTTATTGCCGTACCTATTACGTTGCTACTGTTTGTTTCCACTTGCTTACGGCGTTCCCTTGTTTTTGGCTTTGGCTCAAACTTACGGTTTTGTTTTGTCCGTAGTAATCCGTACTTTTGTTGCTGAACAACAGATTAAAGCGTATGGAAGAAGAAAATAAAATCACGCCGGAAGAAGCCTTTTTTAAGGCGAAATCCGAATTAGAGCAAAAGTTGTTAGCCCAACTGAAAGAATTTGCCGGAACGTTTTCAACGTCGGTAGTCTTTAAGGGAAACGTAGAAGTTCAACCAATTTTCACTAATACCGGGCAGCTCGTGGAAACTCGCATTTCCCGTGTGGAAGTGGAAACCAAAATAGCGCAATAATGGATAACGTAACCGAAGCATTAAGGAAAGGCAATAGGGCGTATAACTCCGCTTATACTCTCTCCGCTCGTTTGGCTCTAAAAGAAGCCGTAAAAGATATGTTTGCCAACCCATCGCCTGTTGAAATTATAGGCATTCTTCTTTCACGCGCTGAACGCTCAAAGGGAAAGAAACGGCGTGAAGCGTTGGCAATGCTTGATAAGTTCGTAACCGATAACTATCCACCCGTCAAAGGTGCGCCGCTTCCGTCGGCTGAACTTGAACGGGATAACTATAATTGCAATGTTCGTTATACAAAAGAGAGGGACTATGAACTATAAAGACTTGAAAGGCAAAACCGTTTTTGACTTCTGCAATGATGCCGAAATCCTTGCCAAAGTAACCGGGTTTTCCGCTCCGTTGGAAAGCAAAGAATATATAGAAGGCTGTACGCCGGTAGTTCATGCCCAAATGCTGCAAAATTTGGCTATTGAAACCAAAGATAATGAACTTTACAAGGCTGCAAAAAGGTATGAGGATGAATGTTGGAAAGAACAATACAGCCAATCGCAAGAGGATGGGTGTATAATTGACTAAACCGGGAAAGGGGCAAATTACCCCTTTCTTTTATGCCAAATATCCGTTTTTCTTCAACCATTTAACCATTTGTTCTTCCCGGCTTTCCTTTACCCAATCTCCGTTTATGTTCATATAAATTCTTCCCTTAGTTGTCCTTATAGCTTTTAATAGGCTGTTTAGCTCCGAAGCCTTTATTTTCTTTCCGTCCAGCCGTTTAAGTCCTCCATCTATAAGACCTTGTTTTAGCCCGGTTGCTTGGTCTGAGTAAACTTCGTTAAACAAATTCTTCCTAACGGTCGCCAATGCCTTATCAGCGTTAAGTCCCAATTCCCTAATTACCAAATCGTAGTTATTAACCATGTCGTTATAGCCTGTTGAATTGCGGTTGCTTATGAATTGCGCTTGCGGCGTTTCTTTGCAGCCCAATACCCGGTAAAACTCCGGCAAAGACTTTCGCGCTACAAACTCGTTGGCTAATTCCATAAATGCCCTTTGCGTATCTGTTAAATACATGTTCCCTCGCTTGTTCCTGTTGTGCGTAATCTCGTGCCAAAATGTAGCCATCGCGTCGGCTTCAAGTTCTGTAATCTCCGCCGATTTTCCTTGCCCTATTTTGCCCAATGCCGATTTTACCCGTGCAAGCCTATCCGTTGTTAGGTAGGTTCTGCCGTCCATCCACGTAGAGCCGTTGTTACCCCTATGCGTTTCTACTCCTAATTTAAGGTCGCCGTTCTCAAACCATTTTTCGGTAAGCCCGTCGTTTATCTCCTTGAAAGTCTTATCTACCTGCGCTTCGGTAGTGTAGTTTTTAAGTAGTGCCTTATGCGGCTTATCTCCGCTTTTGGCTTCTTCTTCCTTTGCCTTTGCCAACTTAGCCAAAGCGTCTTTTACCGCCTGTTTCAAGCGGCTAATACAATCGCCGTAGTATCTTTTTGTTGAAGATGCGTTGTCCTGCAAAATCTTCGAGAACTCGTTCTGTATATCCGAATACCCTTTTAGGCTTACCGTAATAACCCGGCTTAGTTCGTTCTGCGCATCGTGCCATTTGTCTAAATTGCCGTCCATGACATCTCTAACCTTTTCTATTTCGGCTTCCAATGCTTCCCGGTTTCCTGCGGTTCTAAGCGCGTCAATGTTTGACATATCGCCACCCAAAGCGTATGCCCAACGTTTAAGGTAGTTTATTTCCCTGTCAAATTCCGTACACGGTTTTACGTTGTTCATCGTCTTTGTCGGTATGTTTGCGTTTAGTCCGCCTTCTATCTTACCGCCTTTGAAATTATCCCGAATGTAGTAGGGCATAGACTTCCAGCCCTTAGCTCGTTCCTTAATACTGTCTATGTATTCCCGAAACTTAGCCGGTACGTCCGTGATGGTACGGCGTGAAGGAAGGCTTTCGTACTTCGCTTTCCTAACAATCGCTTTTAGCCTGTTCGCCCTGTCTTGGTTATATTCGTCATAGTCCGACAAAATAGGCACAACAAAGCAACGGCATTGCGGATGCCAACCTGTAAACTTGAACGTTTTAGGGTAATCGCCCCATAGTTCGTCGCAAATATCTACAAGCGGAATTTTTTCCCCTTTGCTGTTGGTCGTAGTGTGGTTGTTGCTCAGCATGACGCGCAAGCCTACAACAAAATCCAACTTCTGCCATCTTAAAAACTCGCTTTCCCGGTATGCCATGTTTACCTCCGTCCGAGCCAACCTTTGCGCGTTCTTTGCCGAAGAACGGTAAACACCTTGTCCGGGATGGTACAACTTAGCCGCCTTGCTCAAACGCAAGTTTCCGCCTTTGTCACGCACACGCCTATAAAGCCTGTGCGGTTCTTGGAGGTAGCTCCGCAAATCCCGGCTTAACTCTTGTGCGCTCTTGCCTTCCCCTAACGCTACGTCTATGCCCAATTCCATAGCGTCTTTCAATTCTCCGGCATACCTCCATACCCTCTCGCTTAATCCCAATCCTTCAACCTTACGACGTTGGAACGTGCGAAGTGCTTCGAGGTTTCGGCTTTGGTATTGCTCTACTTCTTCTTTGGTCAGTTTGGCTGTGCGTAGTATTGCGGCTATAAAAGCGTCGTTCTTTTTGCAAGCTGCCAACCATTCGGCTTTTGTCCCGGTCGTAATGACGGCTTCCATTTTGCCTACAAGCCGGGTTAATATCCCTTGCGCCTGTTTTCTCGTTTTCGGCAGCTTGTCGAATGAAAACACGGCTTCCGTTTCTTCTATTCCTGCGCCAATGCGTGCAAATTCATCGCAAGCGGTATTGTATAGCCGCTCAATCTGCCGGGCGTAACGTTCCGTTGCCGCGTAATGCTCCGCGTCAAATCCTCTAAGCTGCGCTATTATGTTGTTTTCCTTTTCGGGCATAGTTATTTTTCTAAGATTTGGCGTTTAAGCGCGTCTTATTCCCTTGTGGTATATTGTCACACATCGGTAGTTAAAACGCGCCCAAAACGCCCGGTTTGTATTATATTGATACGTTTGCGGCTATAAAGTTGGTTCGCCTTGGTAATATGACCGCTCGCGGGTTTCTTCCGCTTCGATTGCGGCTTCTTCTTCGTCGGCGTTGTCTGCCCAGCCTAACCGCTGTATCGTCGCTTTCCGGCTTGCTATCTGCTTCTGCCCGTTCGCGGCTTGCAGGATATTTATCTTGCTTAGTTCGTCCTCAATGATGTAGGGCGTTATTTCCGGCTCTACTATAAGGCTGCTTGCCGCCGTCCTCCAATTTATATTAGCTTCCGCCATATACGCTTTAAGCACATTAATACGCCGTTGCAAGTATTCGGAGAAAATCTCGTTTTTGTCCTGCACCTTCAAATGAGCGTCCATAAAAAGAAGCTGCAACGCTACGCCGCTTATCGCTCCCAATCCCTTCACGGTATCAAAGGAAATATCGGGCGTTTGCGTAATCGTGTAAATCATCCTTAAAAGCGTGTCTATCTCTAACTTCACGCTTTCGGGTGCGTTCGCCCATGACAGGTATTGCGCTTCCGCCCCGTCTTCGCCCTCAATGATGCCGCCAGCTTCCCCTTTCCGGCAAAATCCCTTTATCGTTCCGCGTACAAAGATTTTCGGGCTTGCGTGGTAGTCGTTGGTGTCTGCGAAGTTGGAAAGCAACTTTTCCAACCTGTCTATAAGGCTTTGCACGTCTTCCCATTCTACTTGCGGCTGGCTTGCGTATATGACGGGAATTTTCCCTATTGTGATGTCTTTCGGATAACCTTCCACCAACTGCCAATTTGTGCCGCTCGTTGCCGTTTCCAACCCCTCGCAACTCCATAAGTAGTGCTTATCCTTAGTGTATGTTTCAAAGTAGGTTCGCGTAATGAGGTCGCGGTCTTTGCGCGTGAACTCACGCGAAAAGGCTACAAGGTCGCGCGATTCGTCAAAGTACGGATAAAGCCTATCGCCAAACATCGGGCTGAATATGGCTACTTTGAATTTGATGTTTTTCTTGAAGCCGTAAAGTTCGTGCGGTTCTGTTTCTACCGGATACCAAAGTTCGGCTACTTCCGTTGTGCTGAACAAACTACGAGCCACACGGCGGTTTAGGGTCTTTTCCTTCACGTCGTAGAATACCCGGTTTAACGCTTGCAAAAGAGCTTTTTCTTCCTCTCCGTCCGGGTTGGCGTTGTATGTAACCGGGTTTCCGAACGTAAAAGCAACAGCACGTTTTACTATCAGCTTTTGAATAGCCAACGCAACACGCGCTACCGGCTCAATCCTAAAACCTTGTTCGGTGGTAAGTTCCACATTTGGGTTTATGACTTTTACTTCGCCGTATTCGTCGCTGTCTTTGTCTATCACTACAAGTTTGTCCGGGCGTTTCCGCCTGTCGTTTACCTCATGCAGCTTCGGGTCAAATTGTGCCGCATACTCCAAAGAATTAGGTTCGGGCGTGTTTCGTCCGTTCCTCAACTCGTTAATAACGCTTGTCAGTTCGTTCTCGCTCTTTGCCAACAGTTCTTCTATTGTCATAATTGTAAGTATTTAGTTATCTGAAAATGTTTGCCAACTTCTGCGGCTGTCCGCTCCGTTTCTCAACCGTACCCGTAAGTGCGTCCGGCGCGTCATCGTGGGCGTTCTTGCCGACTTTCATATATTGGGTTATGTCTTTGTAGAATTTGGGGTACAAGTGTTCCCAACCTTTCGGGAAATAGGTTAGGTTCTGCACTTCCGCCGAATGGTTAAAGATGCGCACGTCCTTATTTTCGGACTGATGAAACCACGTTACCGAAGTCTTGCGGTTGCCCAACAAACGGCATTGCGATTCCACATTCCGGGCAAATCCGCGCCCTCCGTTGTTGCTCTCTATTATAGCCCGTTCTACTTCATACTTGGAAAGCCGCCGCGCCGTTTCCGGCTCTGTCGTTTCCATCGGGTCTTGCGTATAGTACACGTCAAGAATGAAGTTACCTATTTCCGTTTCTATGTAGATGATGCAACAAAGGAAGTCTGCGCCCGTGTCCGCCGTATCTATATAGGATTTAACCGTATGCTTCCGGGTTATGGGTATCGTTTCGTAGGTCTTAAAACCACGTTCGTACATCAAGCCTGTAAGCGGTTTCGGATTCTGCATGTACTGCGTTTCAAATACCCACGAATTTTTTTCTTTAAGGTCGTGCAGTTCCTCTAAGGTATGTTTGAACTCCCAAAGCGGTACTTCTTTCCCGGCTTCGTCCGTTTCTATAACTGGAAGGCTTAAAACCTCCCATTCGTCCGGCTCTAACCGTTGCAAATAGCCGCAAAGGTCGTCTTCGTCCAAACGCTGCATGATAATTATTATCGGGGTCTTCCGGCTGTTTACGCGGTTTCGTATGGTGGTTTCAAACTTTTGGTTTACCTTGTCGCGTACTAACGCGCTTCTTGCGTCATCCGGCTTAATCGGGTCATCTATGACTATCGCGCCGCCAAAATTCCCGTTATCTATGCTGCTTAGTTCCTCAACTTCTGCGGCTAATTCTTCTTCGTCTTCCTTATCAACCAAACCCGCTCCGAAGCCTGTTACCTGTCCGGCAGAACTCACTGCGTAAAGTGCGCCGCCTTCCGTCGTAAACCATTTGCGCGTGTTCACGCTTGTAGGCATCGTTCCGGGAAACAAACGCCGGTAGCTGCTATCCCGTATAATCTCCTGCACACCGCGCGAATTGTCACGCGCCAAATCATCGGAATACGACAAATGTATAAACTTCGCCTTTGGGTTTATTGCAAGCCCCATAGCTATGAAGTTCTTAACCGCTAATTCCGTCTTTCCGTATCGTGGTGCTATGTTTATGATAAGGCGCGTAGATTCGCCGCGAAATACTCGGTCTAAGGCTTCCGCGATTTTAACATGGTGCTTGCCTACGACAAACTTACGCTTATACCTCTCTTTGAAGAAGTAGCGCGTAAAGTTTAGCGTACTTTGCAGCGTCCACGTCTTTATTACGTCTATGTCCCTTATCTCCATTTCTTAGTAGTTTTCTTGCAAGTCCTTAAAAAGCTGCTGCGCTTCCTCTTTGGTAAGCGTCCGCGCCGGTATAAGTTCCGCGCCATCCTTTCCTGTTACCTCCATCCGTTGCGTGGGCTTTCCGTATTGGCGTTCTCGCAATTTGTCGAGCGTCGTAGTCTTTCCGTTCTTCATATCGCTTAATACCGCAATTGCCAGCCCTTTCGGGTATGAGGGTGCGCCGCTCCACTTCGCCAATACTTTCAAGTCTTCGGCTGATAGCGTAAGTATGGCGGCTTCCCATTCGTTTATTTCGGTCGCGCTAAGGCAATAGAACTTCTTAGCCTTAGCCTTGCTCCCGAATATCGTTACAAGTTGTTCGGGAACTCGGTTTTTCGGTCGCCCTTTCGGGTTTCCGCTCTGTCCGGGTTTCCACGGCTCGCGTAAATTCTGTTCATTTGCCATTTCTCGGTGTTTTTATTCTTTTTGTTCGGTGTTACCTTCTTTGGCGCAATTTCCCAAATACTTTGCTTTCTCGCCCGTGTATTCCTCCCAACGCTTTATAATCACGTCTATATAACACGGGTCTAACTCAACCGTATAGCAAACGCGCCCCAACTGTTCAGCCGCCATCAACGTACTACCGCTTCCGCCGAAAAGGTCTAACACAACTTCGCCCGGTCGTGTGCTGTTTCGTATCAAACGCCCCATAAGTTTTAACGGCTTCATTGTTGGGTGGTCTTCGCTCCTTAGCGGTTTGTCTTCGTCTATTACGGTCGTGGGGATTGAGCCTTGAAGGAACTTTTTAAGCAAGTCTTTCATTTCCGCTTTTGTAAGCGCGTCTATATCGATGTCCTTTTCTTCGTACACCGTAAGCAAATCGCGCCGGGCTATGAAGTAATGTCCTGCGCCGGGCTTCCAACCGTATAAACATGGTTCGTGCTTCCATTGATAATCCTGTCTTCCTAAAACCATGTTATTTTTGTTCCAAATAAGTATCTGCTTCAAGTCCCAACCCACGCGCTTTACTGCAATCTTGAAGTTAAGCCCTTCCGTACCTGCGTGCCAAATGTAGAACGCGCCGCCTTGCTTGAGGTGGTGGTTCGCGTTTGTGAAAGCCGCCGTTAGGAACTCTTGAAACTGCGCATCTCCCATTTTGTCGTTGGCGATGTCCTTTTGTATGCGGTTGCCTTTGTCTGCCGCGTTTAACGCTTCGTTCTTGCTTGAATAATCCACGTTATAAGGAGGGTCGGTAAGAAGCAAATCTACTTTGCTGTCACCAACCAACAAGCTAACCGTTTCCGCGTCGGTGCTGTCTCCACAAATAAGCCTGTGTTTGCCCAAAGCGTATATGTCGCCAAACTTCGCCTTTGCTTTCTTTGGCAGGTGTTCCTCTACGTTGAAGTCATCTTCTTCGGCTTCTTCCTCTACTTCTACCTTATCCAATTCCGGCACATCTACGCCCCAATTAGCAAGGTCGGTAGCGTCCCAAACGTTGCTTAATTCGTCCCAATCCCATTCCCCAAAGCCGCTATTATCTTTTATGACGATGGCGCGTAGCTTCTCTGCCGTGAAAGCCTGCGGCAATATCTTTACTATTGCTTCCGTATATCCCAGTTCCTTCAATGCCCGGTAGCGCATATTTCCGCCTACGATAATGTTCTTCCCTTTGTAGGGGTAAAGTAGTATTTCCCGAAGTCCCAACATTTCCGGGTCTTCCTCTATACTGCGCTTCAATAGCTTAAACTTATCATCATGGATAAGCCTTGGGTTCTTAGGAACGCCGGGAATTTGCCCCTTATTCGGGGTTATATCCGCCAACGGCAAAACTTGGCTTTGCACCATGTCGGCTATGTTCGCTTTCCTGCTTTGTTTTTCCGTTGTTTCTTCTTTCTTCTTCTCCATCTGAAATAGAATTAAGAGCCGCGCCGCGTCTTTGTGCTGTCGGTGCGGCTCTGTGTTACTCACTACTAAAATGGGGTGTCCATTGAAGGATTCCACGGAACGTAACCCCTTTGGCTCGCTGCGGTGCTTTTTCTTATCCGGCTACCGCCGCTTCTGCTTTCGCTTCCACTTGGCATAAAACCTCCTTCTTTTAATCGTTAAACTTCTTTTTAATTAACTCTGCCCATAAGTCATTACCGCGTACCGGTTTCCTTATGGTTGCGTACTTCTCGGCAATCCGGCTTAAATGGTCATCGTAGAAGTCGTATAGTTCGGGATTTTCCTCTATCGTGAATTGCTCTATATTGCCGCTGCTTCTTAGGTTCGCGCTTCCGTGTATTACCACCTTTCGCCCTCCCAACGTTTCAAACTGTGCGGTCTTGGTGTGTATGGATGCTACTGATAATTGGAATTTGTTGCCGAAGTCAAGTTTACGGTACATATAGGGGATAAGGCTTCTTATTTCGTTGCCCCAAAAGTAAACGCTTACTATTAGGTTCAATTCGTCTATGTAGTTCCCTGCAAGAAGGTTGTACAAACTATCTACGTTGTTTTGGTTTAACGAAAGTGTGCTTATAGTCATCTTCTTGCACTTGGCGTTATTCCCCATGATGAACGCTTCTAAGAAGTCGCCAAAAATGAAGCTGCCACTAACAAACACGTCGTAACGTGCGCCGAAGTCCAGCCGCAAGTCCTTAGCCAACTTTACCGCGTTGTCGTATAAGACATATTCCGGCTTCACTTCGTAAACCTTCGGCTTTATGTAGCGCGTTTCCTCGTTATATTCGTCGTTAAGCACGTCGAATAACGATAAGTCCAAATCGGGCAGCTCTATGTTTCCGAAATCAACGCCGCTTATACGCAGGTCGCTGTCTTCTTCGCTTTCTTGTTTCTTCTTCCTCATGTTTATCTTACGCTATTGGTTTATTAAAAAAGGGCGTGGTTTGGTCGCCGCGCCCTTCCGCTTCGGCTATCGCCGTTGCTCTCAGCTATATGATGCTTCTTGAAAAGCCTAAATAGAACGCATGACAAAAGCGTAGAAAAGCAATGTTATCAATGCTGACACAACAAGGAAACAAACCGCGCCTACCGCCGAGTAAATGAAATCGGCAAGCTCCGGCGTTCCTTTCTTCGTAAAGTAGTCGTAGGCTTCTTTACCAGCAGCGGCTACCAACGCCGAAATAAAGCCAATAACGTAACCAAAGAACATGCTTACAATGGCGCAAACAATAAATCCGGCTATAAGGTGCTTCTTTTTGTCTGCCGGAATGTTCTTAATGAAGCCCAAAACTTTTTCTTTAATCTGCTTAATGTCCATAGTCGTATCTCTTTTTCCGCAAAATTAAAGGGTTTATCGTATTATTATGATACGGTAAACCCTAAAACACTTCGCCAACACTTCACGTATTGCGCTTATAAGGTGGAGGTAAGTAGTTCTTTACCTCGGTTCTGAAATCGTCAAAGCTGCGTATTATGGCGTATTTGTTCCCGGCTCGCTCTGCTGCCTGTTGCCATAGCTTCTGCGTTTCCTGTTGCCGCCCCTTTTCGGTCTTGAACTCCATACAAAGCGAAGCGTAGCCGCCGGAAGGTATCAGCAGTATTATATCCGCAACTCCGGCGGTTACTCCTTCCGCTTTCATTATCCCTGCTTCGCGCTTGTTCCTTGCCCCTCCGTTTGGCACGGCGAAAAGTAGTATAGCCAATTCCGGGTATTGAAGCCTAAACCACTTTACGCAAATACGCTGCAACTGGCTTTCCTCATGGCGTGGCTTTGCCCTCGTTGTTTCCGCGTTGGCTTTTGCCAACAATTCTTCAAAGGTCATCTTTGCCATACTCAAACTTTCTTGTATTCCAAACCGAGCAACCACTTAATGAACTTTCTTTGAAGCCAATTTATAGGCTTGAAAACCGGAATAACCGATTTTGTAGCTTCGTGATGCAAATATGCTACCGGCTTCTGTATCTCTATTCTTAAACTGTTATCTTCCATCGTTTTGTTTTTAATCGTTATCTACCCTGTTTATCAAATCCCGGTCAAATTCCCCAAACAAAGAAGTTTGCCGGGCATTCTCCCTTTCTGCCAATACGTTTTCCACACGCTTTATTTCCGTGTCTATCTCGGCTTCCAACTGTTTAGACTTTTGTAGCGCGGATGGTAATCGCGTTTTGAAGTATTCCTTTTGCGCCTTGCGCATGGCTACCACCTTGTCGAAAAATTCTTTATGTCCCATATCAATAACCGAAAATTTGTAGGTGTACGAAATTCACCGAGCCGCGAAAAGAGCCTTTCTTGTTCGTGGCTTTTATATTCCGTCCTAATCGTTCCACTTTGTAACCTGCCCGGATTAGCCGGGCTATCTTTTCTTCGCGTGTCATAACTCTACGGTTTTAGTCGTTCCGCCAATAGTTACAGCCGCGCTGTATTTCGCGCCTGTTTCTTCTATCGGTTTGCTCCGGTACGTTTTTATATCTTCGTCGTTTATCGGTGTCCCGTTTCGTAGTATGACATAGCCCATTGAATGGCGCAAACTTCCGGTAGTGTCTTTATACGCATTTCCGTCTTGTTCTAACGCCTTTCTAATGACTTTCAAATACGCTTCTACTCCTTCCTTAATGCCGTTGTAAACAATTCCTTCGGTAACTTTAATCTTGCATTTTATTTCCATCGTCTTTGCCCTCCTTCAATTCGTTTTCTATCGCTTCCGCCCTTGCGTGAAGTTCCTTAGCTACTTTTTTCAAGTAGTTTGCAACTGCGGCAAGAAATATCTTATCTCCCTTTATGTAGCAAGAGGTATATTTCCCGGCTTTATCCTTGTCCGCCGTAAATACGGCGTATTGCTTCGCAAAAAGAATGTAGAAGCAGCATATTATCCTTTCCTTCATGGCTCTTAATATCTGAAATTCGTAAAATGAATGACGGCAAACGTTGTTTCGTTTCCTTCTGATGTCTTCAAAATAGGTCGTAAGAACTCGGTAAACTCCACGCTGTTTAATCCATCGTTTTTAGCTATCTCTGAAATCGGTACTTCGCACCCATCAACCTGTGCCGATAGCTGGCTTACGCCCGTCTGTGCTATTGCTACTTTCTGAATACCAACAACCGAAGCAGGTACTTCTAAAACTGTTTCCTGTTGGCTTCTATATGGCTTTCCGCTCCATTGGCGTATGCAAAGCGTTCCGCCTTGCTTTTTTAGCGCGGCTATCTTCTTTTCCCAATACGCATAATTGCTTCTTACCGTGTGGCGTTTGCAACCGTCTTTTACACTCTTGGCAAAATTGGTCGGTTGTCCTGCCTTCTGATGCCCCTCAAAGAATACTTTACTAAGCAAAACTACTGTTTTCATACTCACTCCTTAAAATGGCAAATCATCTTTATCGTTTGTTTCTCCGAACGGGTTATTACTACCGTATGCCGGTGCTTGTGGTTGCGCCGATGCTGGTGCCACCGGTTGCCCGGCTTGCGTCGTGGCTTGTTGTCCAGCGTCCTGCTTCGTACCCAATAGTTGAAGTTCCCTTACCCGGCAGTTTACTCCAACCTGTATGCCGTTCGCGCCCGTAAAGGTCTTTGCGGAAAAGTCGCCCCTAACAAATACCTGCGTACCTTTCTTCAAGTATTGCACTACCGCACTTTCTCCGGGCTTTAAGCAGCTTACCCACGTTGTACGGCTTACCGTGTTCCCCTGTGCGTCCTTGTAACGCTCGGAAGTCGCTACGTTGAACGAAATAAACTTTTGTCCGTTAAACTCTTTAATCTCGGCATCGTTACCCACGAAACCGCAAAACTCAATCACTAACATAATTCTTTAATTTTATGGTTAATATATTCTTTCCAATCTGGCGTTATTATCTCCATCACGTCTTTACCCGGATTCCGCTTCTGCCAAATCCTTGCTTCCCGTACCATTTCGTCGGCTAACGCTTGGGGTGTTTTATATCCACTCATAGCCATCAGCCCGGAACATTCGGGAATGGGTACTATTTCGTCTATGAAGTCAAAAGTTAGTTGTTCCATAGCCTTATATCATCCGTGAAAGTCTTGTTTGATTATCGTCGTATGAACGTAACAGCTTGTTTACCCTCAATTTTTGGGCGTATAGCGTTCTAATAACTTTCCGTATATACGCGCTCACGTTACAAACAAACGAGCCTTTGTTGCAAATGTTGGTTAGCACTATATCAAAAACTTGCATCCACATTTCGTTAATCCCTTCTTCCGTAAGGCTCATTTTATTTGCCTTAATGTAGGCTACCGCTTCGTCATGTTTCTGCCAAATCCTTGTAACAATGTCGGTATAGTCCCCTGTTTCGTATGCCCTCAACACGCAACGGCAGAACTCTATCGCGTTTTTGTATTCTTCTTTTGCTACTTCTACGCTCCTTGCTTTCTTCTGTTTCAAGTTGCGTTCTATAAACGCCTTTCTATCCAACAAAACTAATTCGCCGTCCTGTTGCTCTACTACTGCAAGGTGCTTGCCCATTTTTGCCGGGTTAATGCTCCTTTGTGCCGCGTATAATATCCGTATCGGGCTTCCTGAGTATTCTATCGTCCTGTCATCTGAAATAATGCGTACATCCCCGTTACGGTGCGGCTTTATCTTTTCCCAACCCTTACCGTATGCGTTGCTTTGAACTTCTTTTGTTTCTGTATTTATCCGGTATCTTGAAAATCCGGGTATCGTCTTATATTCGCTCATAATCTTGAAATAAATTTAGTTGTCTATATTCGTCGGGTAAAACCACACCAACGGCGCGTAATGCTTCGCGGTAGGTAATCCCGTTATTTTCATACCTCATGAATACCTCGTATGCTTTCGGGTGTAAGTAGTAAAGCATGGCAAACCGTGAAGAAGTCGGCTTTTCCAAATGTGCGCCAAATCCGCAAAACATACATCCGGTTCTAACCGCTCCTTTGTTGTATAATTCGCAATAGGTAACATTAAATTTCCGCAAGTACGCCCATATATCCGCGTCCGTCCAAATGCTTAACGGGTAACTTCCTAAATGACCTTCACGGAAAGAATTGCAGCCACCACGTCTAACGTATTGTTGCTTTCTTGCTTCGCTTTCCGTCGCCAATGTTCCAATTATAGGAACTTCGCCCGTTTCTTTCTGATATTGCTTAAATGGTCTTTTCTTTAAGCACTCGCAGCATTGCTCTGAAACCATGAACGGTGCGTTTATAAGGAACTGCCACTTATCGGATATTTTCCCGGAAATATACCCTTTGTTCCTATCCGTTCCGTAAAGGCGTATCTTACGCAGCTTCTCGCTTTTGGTTGTTCTCGCTTGCCTTATCCCGTGAGCCTGTTCCTTGCTTATCAATGGAAAACCGTATGTTGCTAAAACCGCCTTAACGGTTTGTTTAGGGTGTATAACCGTAACGTTAGGCGTAGAACGCGCAAAGCGCACTATTTCGGGAAATTCATTACCTGTGTTACAGAAAACGCCCTTAACCTCTTTGCTGACAAAGCGGCGTACCAAATCAAGTAAAACCGTACTATCCTTACCACCGGAAAAGCTGACGTAAGGCGTTTTCCCGGTTCTTGCTATATAGCTTTCTACGGTTGCTACTGCATGGTCTATCTTTTGTTCTAACGTCCACCTCTGACGCTTTTGTAACGTTTCTATATCCATTATCTCAATCTTAATTGCTTTTTAAGGTGTAAAATTGCACTTCTTAAAGTTTTCCCGTACCCAACCAAAAGCCAACAGCAATTATCGAAGCTATAATAACCTGCGCTCCATTTATCCGGTTCTTTATTGTCCTTCCTTCTTGTGAATAGGATTTGATATTCTACTTCGTCTAATATCTTGCACGGCTTTAACGACGATACAAGCTGTTGCAATGAAGGTTGTTTGCACTCCCTACGTTTTTGTTCTATCTTTTCCATATCGAATTACTTTAATACGTCCGTTGGGTTACTTAACTTTTCACTTAGAAGGGTCGCAACCTTTTCGGCTGCGGCTCTGAACTCACGGTTAAACCTGTATTCCGTATCGTAGTTGCGCAAATAGTAACAGATCGTGCTTTGGTCGTGGCTCGTTTCTTCCGCTATCCCTTGCGTATGCTCTCCGCGCTTCTTGCAATGGTGCGCGTAAATCATTCGGGCATATACGTGCCAACGGTTACGACTGTCTTCCGCTATTGATTTGAAATCAACGCCCATAACTGTTAGTATCGCCGCTTTTATATCGCGGTGCTTCGGCGTTTTTTCATACTCAATAATCAAGCCCAGCCCCTTTGCTATTTCGCGTTCCAAAGTCGCCCCGATGCTTTTCTCCCAATTAGCAAGCAAGTAAATCGCGCCGCAATCAAGCAACAGCCTTATATCCGCCTTCATCTGTTCCTGCCAACGTGCGCCGGAAGGTACGCCGTTGCGAAGTGGGTTTACTACTTCGTAACCTTTCCCGGTAAGGTAGGCTTCCGCCCTATTAAACCTTTCCGTGTATTCCTCAACCGGAAGCCCGGTTATCTGTCCGCTTATGTATATTTTCATACCTTGTTTTTTGAAGTTTCCTAATTTGCCCTTTTTCTTCCATTTGGCGCGTCTTTCCACTTCGCACGTCCATTTTACCGCAATCGCCGTTTTAGTCGAAAATTGGGGTGTTTCTGTGCGCCTACGGCTTGTTTAACGCTGTTAGTCTTGGTCTGTAACTTGGGTTCTCGAAGCCTATCAAATCGAACATCTCTATAAACCTGTCGGCTACCCGTATGCCGTACCGCTGTGCTATATCTTCGTCGCCAATCAAATTTGAAGTAATGACCGTAAACAGTTGGCGGTCGTAGCGGTGGTAAAGCAAATCTACCAACGGGCTAACCTCGTTACCCCAAACCTTCACGCTCGCAGGTTCTGTTCCTACATCGTCTATGTAAAGAAGTTCGGTTGCCTTCAAGCGGTTTAACAAATCCTGTTTTTCTCCCCGTGCCGCTTCCGTAAGTGCTGATGCCGGAATGGTCGTTACCTCTTTCCGCTCCGTGGAAAGGCTGCTATAATACAGCGTCCCTATAAGCTGCACAATCGAACGGGCTAAGGTCGTTTTCCCGTTTCCCGGCTCGCCGTATAGGAATAACCCCGGCTTCGTACTCACTCCGAGCAACCACTTTGCCGCGCGTATTATGTGGTCTTTTGTGGCTTCGTCTTCGTTGAAAACATGCCCCCTTCGTTCCACTTCGTAGCGGTAGCACTCGCGCAACATCGCCGGTACGTCCTGCGTGTAACGGTCGATTCTAAATCGTGCTTCGCAGTTTCTTCTTTGCCTTATTGCTTTCGCAAACAGTTCCAAGTTTACCCGTTGGGGTTGTTTCGGCTGCTGCTTTTCTTGCTCTTGCTGTTCCATCGTTATTCGCTTTTGAACGGTATTTTATCCGTAGTTGGTTTATCAAGTGCCGCGCCTGTTCGGTGTAATCGCTGTGCGTGGCTTCCGTTAGTTCCCATTCCGCTATGACTTCTTCGGCTTCGCTCCGCAAAGTTTCCGGGTTTGTGTGAAGCTGCATACAAATCACCTCAATTTGCGCCCGGTTCGTTTCTTTGAAGAACTCATCCAAAAACTTTCGGTTGTTTTCTCTTTCTCGCGTGTGCGCGTTATCATCAACAACATCAACAGAATTATTATTTATAGATTCAGATACTGATATAGATATAAGGTCGTTTTTAGTTGTTTTACCTTGTTCTATATCTTCGTTAGCTTGTTTCACTTCTTCGCAACTTGTTTCAGCTTGTTTTAGGTTGTTTTTGCTTGTTTCAAGTTGTTTCGTTTCCTCGCTTTCTTCTTCCTTTGGCATCTTCCTTGCGTTGTTGTTCCCTTTCGGTGCGCCGCCTTTCTTACCTCTTTCCCGGTAACTCTCATACCGCTTAACGTTGAAGTCTATTTGCGGCTTGAAAGAAAGGAACAAAGCAAGCGTAGTCGGTTCTGTGCTTTCCGGCGGCATGATGCCGTCAAAAGCGTATGCGTAAACCAACCGGGAAACTTCCTTATACAATTCCGGCGGTAACACGTCCAACGCCTGTATGATGTTTCGGAATATAACTATACTGTCTTGGCTCATCGCTTGCTGTTGTTTATGGGGCACGCCGGAAGACGCGCCCCCGGTTAATTACTTTACTTCTTCGTCTTTGTATGCCATGCAAAAAGCCTTTTCAACAATAGCGTTACAAGCAAACGGAGCGGCTGAAAGTATGGAAATATCCACTATCTTACGTTCGTCCCCGTCCTTTTCTGTCCGTTCTTTAACCTTGGCATCAATCCACGCCGTTATTACCACCTTAGCCGTATCTACGTCTTTCGTGCGTACAATGAAGTCGTAGCAGGTCTTATTCGGTTCTTCTTCGTCTTCCGTCTTGATCGTTACTTCCGCTTCAACCTTGTAATACTTGACATCGCCGCGCTGTTCCTCCGCGTTGTCTTCTTCTTCCCCTTCTTCGTTCGCTCCTTCCTGTGCTTCTACATACTTTCTCAACCTTTCGTTAAGGATAACAACGTCGTCCATCAGCTTAACGCCTGTTATGTCGAAAGACTGGGAAAAGTTCAATTCTATAAAGTCGGTTGCTACTTCTATTGCCTTTGTTGCGTTCTGCGCCTGTAAAATGAAGTTATGCCGCTTCATTCCAATAGACGCGCTTACTTTAAACGGGTAAAGTCCCGTCCGTTTGTTCTGCGTGGCTAATCGGCGTTGGTTGCTTACCTCTACTTCCTTGATGTCTTCTGCTTGGATGCTGAAATTTATCCGAGTAGCCAAATCGTTATCTATATACTTTCCACGTTCAAACAAAATCTCATTGCGCTCAATCGTAATTACTTCGCCTGTGCTTTCGTCTAAAAAATCTTCTTTCCACGTTTTCAATACGTTTGCCGCCAAATACTTTCCTATAATCCGGCGTATGTCCGAAGTCTTAAACCGTACTTCGTCCTTGCGTGTCTGTATCTTTTCGGGCTGTTTCATATCTTCTTACTTAAATTTGTTCATACTATGAATTAAAACAATGTTCCTTCTTTCGGCTTCTGTGCGTCGCCGTACAATATCCTACGTTGCCTTGCTATGGCTAAACGCACTTCCTTTATTGCGTTTTCGCGTCCTAAAAGGCTTTCTTCGTAGTCCATCAGTTCATTTTCGGTCGTTGCCAAAAAGTAGCCGCCGGAGGTGGCTATCAATCCGGGCAAAGCGTCGGTAGTCCTTATGTGGTTTATTATCTTCCTGCATCGGGCTTCGTCTATCTTGTACCCGGCTATGGTAAGCCGCATTACAATCGTCCGGTTTGTTACCGCGTTGTCCTTACCGGTTTTCGTCTTCAACCCGGCTAATATGACGGGCAAAAGTTCCTTTTCTTCGTACTCGGTAAGCGGTTGCGTTTCCTTATCAAATCCTTTGAGCATGGCTAAAATGGTGTTTTGTTGAATTTGATTTTTAATCCGGGCTTCGCTATATGCACCGTTTTACCGGTTGCTTTCGCTATGCCTTCCCGAAATGCCACACCGTCGCCGTTTCCGTCGCTGATATGGATTAACACAATGTTGTTTACCGCCGTTAGGTCGTTCGCCCTCAATGCGTCTAAACAAGTGTAATAACTGAGGTGGCTGCGTCTTACCCGTTCTTGCAGAACTTCCGGTATATCTCCGTCCGCAACCCTACGCGCCAATATGTCCGGGTCATAGTTGCACTCTATAAGAATGTTGCTTAACCCCTTGAACGTACAAGGCAGATAGTAGGTGTCGGTAGCGAACAAGATACCGCCTGTTTCTTCGTGCCAAATGTAGAAGCCGAGCGGTTCTGCCGCATCGTGCTTCGCCGGGAACGGTATAACCGTGAAGCCGCCCAAATTCAAACGTTCGTAACCTCCGGCACCAGCTCTTATCGCGTTGGGTTGGTAATTGCTCCTTATGTACTTTTCCGCTCCTTCTATCGTTCCTTGCGAAGCGAATACCGGAACAGCGTAATTAAGTACCTCGCTAATGCGTCCGGCATGGTCGCCGTGTTCGTGCGTTATAAGACATCCTACCACCTTGCGCAAATTGCCGCCCAATGCCGCTAATGTGTGCTTGAACGGCTTACCTGCTTCAAGCAGCAAGGCTTCCCCTGCGTTTTGTAAAACGTAGGAGTTGCCTTCACTGCTTGAACCTATAACGGTAAGTTCCATAATCAGAAAGCCGGTTTAGCGTTGTTGCTTCTTTCGGTTGCCTTCTGCGGTTGTGGTCGCGGCTGTGGCTGTGGCTGTGGTTGTGGCTGCGGTTTATCCTCTGCAATAACGTTTTTTTCCTCCGTCGCTTGGTCTATCCCGATAGCTTCGCCCTTGTTCGCTTCATCCCTAATTTCAACTGCAACAGCATCCACCACTACCGTACTTGATTCGTCCCCGTCCCCGAAGTCCGAGCCGGTAATGTATTCGTATAACGCTTTCTTCGCCTTGCGTTCCGCTTTCCCCCGTATCTGGTCGTTGCTGCTGTAAGCGTTCTTTGCTACGGTTGTGTTCACGGTAAAACTGTTCTTTTCCCCGTTGTACTCGTAGTTAATCTTACAGGCAAGTTCCGCGTATTGTGGGCTTTGGCTCTTGTCTTGCCCAATCTCAATAATATACCTAACGCCCAATTTTTTAAGAAGCGCGGTATATCCTTCCTTCGTTGGGTACATCCTTTCCGCCAATATGTTAAATTGGTTTCCTGTTGGAAGCAAGCCAATAATAACCGCGTCTATAATGCAATCGCGTACAACGTCGCGCGAATAAAGCGGCAAAGTCTGTCCCTTGCTGTTTGGCTTTCCCGTGTGGTCGGTCATAAAGCCTATTTTAGTGTTCATAAGCGGCATAAAAACTGCGTCCATTATGTCGTTTGTCAATGCTTCGCGAAGTAGCGTTACAACTCCTACCGCGTTGAACGCTGCCGCAACGTTTCCCACTATTTCCAACGTCATAGCTTCTTTGCAAGCCATTTCAAACTTGCCTTTGGCTTCTTCTATGGCTGCACTTGGTAACTCTTTTATATTGCACATGGTCATTTCTATTTTTCTTGTTGTGTGAATAATTCCGCGAGGAACTTCGAGCCCTCTTGCTTAATCCGCTCTTGTAGTCTTTGCATCGCTATAAGTTCCGTAGCCTGTTTTACAAGCGGTGCGGATTCTTTCCGCGTCATAAGTTCGGCTACTCCGTGTGCCAACGCTTTTCCGTTTCCGACAATTCCAATAATTGCCCCGGTTGCGCTTTCTCCTTTTTCGTCCGTCGTGTCCGTGTCGCAAGCAATCAGCACAACACCGCGCGTTTTCTTTTCCTGCGCCAACGGCTGCAACTGTGTTTCTATAATATCAGTTGCCATTTTCAAGAAGTCGCCGGGCTGCTTGTTACTCTGTTGGCTTTCTTCTTTCTCCACCGAAGCCGGAAGGCAATAGAAGTCCGTGTATAGGTCGGCGAACGTGGCGGCGGCGTAGTCGCTCATCGCTTCCGTTTGAAAGCAAAGCTGAGAGCCGACGCTCGCATACGCATGCGAAGCCGCGTGAGACGTATACGCAA
>ULIW01026688.1_pt1 | contig 41344 bp, 43 predicted proteins | sample 1950451 | NCBI WGS metagenome assembly ULIW01 (sample SAMEA4835452, study PRJEB28245) | human gut metagenome | biome: gut microbiome; material: fecal sample | place: Denmark | collected 2008 | reverse complement strand
GGGGCTTGGGACTGGCAGTTCGCACCGTCTTGGCCATCTGGCTGAGCGCCAGGCAAAGCTGGATGTAACTCTTCAACTGGCCGGCGTGAAGGCCGTTGCGTTTTCCGTTGCCGGGGGCATCGAATTGGAAAAGCCGGAACTCGACCGTGCCCTTGGTGAAGGTGGCGTGGAGGTTGAGCATATGGTAGCGGCTGTCATTGTAATGGTGGCTTCTGCCGTAGTTGGCGCCCTGGCTCCCATACCAAATGTCGGCAAGGTCGGCCATGGTGGTGGGCTTCCTGCGGTTGAGCTGTTCCAGGAAGCGGGGGTCAACCGTGCGGCAGTACCGGCTCATGCGGTAATGGTCGAGGTTGAGGGCTTCGGCCAGAAGGCTCTCGTGGCTTGCCATAATGTTGGCCAGGTTGCGCAGGGTCTGCGGGGTGTGGCCCTTGGCGCCGATGTGGATGTGAACTCCGCAGCCCCTGGTGGAGTCGCTCTTGGCGCCCACTCTGCGAAGCCGCCGAATCAGCTCCTGCAGGGTTTCCATGTCGGCGTAAGTCAGGATTGGGGTGACCAGCTCGCATTTTTCGCTGTCCGGACCGGAAATGGAAACGTCCTTCTGGAATTTCCACTCGCGTCCCTGGCTGTCCCATGCGCTCCAGGTACTGTACCCGTTGCGGTGGGCGGTGTTCTCATAGCGCCCGGTGCCAAAGAACTCGGCGGCGACTTTTGCCGCCCGGCTGCGTTCGATGTTGTTCATTTCGACCTCGACCCCAAGGGTCTGCTTCTTCATTTCCTCGATTTGGACTCTCGTTTTCTCGTTCATGGTTCTGCCTCCTGGTTGGTGTTGTTTTCCCTTTCGGTAGTGTCATATTACCTCTGAAGGCACACTATATCCAGGACTATTTGAGCCATAAACTACACGATCTTGTGGTCGGAAAACTGTGTATATTACAGTGCCTTATTCCCCAACCTTGCGGCAGATATCTTCGCCAAAGGCCACGTTCAGGCCGCTGCCGTTGTCCCATGCCACAAGGATGCTCCCCACATCGTCCACACCCAGCACCGTGCCCTTTGTGCCAACGGGCGGAGCCTGGGGATCGTCTATGCGGACGAGTTCCACTCGTGCGCCCTTGGGGTAGCGGGAGCGGAGGAGCGCCAGTGTTTCCTTACTCGGAAGCCGCATCCTCTGCCACCTCCTTCTGGGGGATCGCTTTGAAAGCGGAGCTGCCGGTCAGGTTCCGCAGGAGAATCTTGCGCTCCTGCTTGTACTCCGGGCCGATGAAACCCAATCGGAGGAGGAAGCAGCGGAAGGCGTACTTGTCGTTTCCGGTGTCCCGCTCCTTGGCGGTGATGCGCTTCTGGTTCCTGGCCATCTCGCACAGGGCGCAGATGAAGTGGTCGTAGGCCTTGACCTCCTCCGGCGCGGGCGTCCCGGCAAACCAGGGAAAGGAGACCTTCGTCTCGCCGACTTCGATGGGCAGTTCCTCCACCCCCAGGGCTTTGCGGATCAAGCTGCCCTTCGCCGCCGTGATGCCCTTGAGGTTTTGCAGCGCCGTTTCGGAGAACAGGCTGGCGGGCATGGAGATGCACAGCCCGTCCACCTCGGCGGGAGACGGTTCTGCATTCTCGGATGTCTCGACCGCTTGCGGCTCGGCGGTGAAACCCTGGCTGTCCAGCGTTTCGATGAGGTTTTCGATCTCCTCGCTGTCGGCACAGTCATCAAAGGTGACGCCGCCATTGCGGTCGATGGTGAAGTAGTCCACCTGGTAGGCGAAGCTGGGTGCGCCCAGGTACTTGGCAGGGGCGCCGGTGATCTCGCTGATAGCGGTCACCAGCCGTTTGCGGTCGGCGCCGGTCAGGTTGTATCGCAGGGTCATTTCTCGTTCCTCCTTGATTTTTGGTAGTCACATATTCGCTCTGCGGCCCCCAAATATCAAGTCAAATAGAGACCTGGGATTGTAGAATTATGTGGGAGATAATTGTGTACTGAACACAATGCCGGAGAGGACGAACCAGACGCAGGGCAGTGCCACACCGTTGCCCCACATCTTGTACTCCGCCGCATCGGAGTATGGGGTTTTCAGCCACTTGGCGATCTGCCGCTCCGTCTTGGGCTTCACGGAGGGATTCACGGCTCTGCGGTGTGTCTCCCAGACCTCCGTCCAGAATGCGATGTCGTCCACGGTCGGCTCCGGGGTTTCCAGGCCGGCGCACCACCAGTCCGGGAAGCCTTGCAGCCGGGCGCACTCAGTGGGTGTCAGCCGCCGCACGGTGTAGCCGCTGTTCACAGCGGTGGGGTCTTTGTAATCCCTTGAGAGCAACGCCGGCGCCTTTTCCTCCTCGACCTGGACATAGCTATTCATGGTCATGGCGTAGGACTTCTCCTGTGTGACCACGGCAATCCCACCTTGATTGCAGCCGGGGTTTCCACCTCCGGTGTCCAGGGTGCGGGATGTCCGGGCTTTGTAGATGCCGGCGTGGGGATTGCTGGAGAGCATGGCCTTGGACTGGTCGGAGGAGATGCCAAAGGCCACAGGCTCGAAAAGGGTCTGGTCGTTGTTGCAGCCCAGTGTAGCGGACTTGTCCTTCTGGATGAGCGGTCCCTTCCCGCCGCCCTCGCAGCCGGAGCGGATCTTCAGCACCAGAGGCACATTCATCCCGCCTGTCCCCATGCGGGAGGTCAGCGTCTGGACGGTACCGTCATCGGCGATTTTGATGCGGCTGTCGATGGGGTGGCTCTCCAGCGCAATAGCGGCGGGAACCACGCCGGCCCGAAGCGTAGGGGCGCGCTCCGGCTCAAAACCGATACCCCGGCTGTCCGCTGAATGTTCGGTGCAGAAGCCGGCGGCATCCAGTACACAGGGTGGATGCCCATGGTGTTCTGCCCGGAGGGTGGCGGTAACTTCACTGGACACATCCATGCAGCTCCCGCCCTGGTCGTTCAGGCAGATGCCTGCCGCTCCAAAGCCAGCCGCAGGATCTCTGGCAGCTCTTTGCCACGCACGGAAGCCCTCCGCAGAATACCCTGACAGGCCTTCGGACTCAAATAATACTTGTCCGGCACCCCAGCCTGCAAAATCTGCGACAAGGAAGATGCGGCGTCTTCGCTGGGGGACTCCCCAGTGTTGCGCGTCAAGAGTGCGGTACGCAACGCTCCACTGCTCTCCCATGTACAGGTCGGCGTAGGGCCAGAGGTTTTTCTCAGGCATAGGCACCTGGGCGCCCGGTTCCTTGATCCCGATGACCGCTTCGAGGACGGCCTTGAAGTCCTCTCCGTGGTTGGAGCTGAACGCGCCGGGGACGTTCTCCCATACGATGTATCTTGGATATTTGCCATGGGTGGCATCCCTCATTTCCTGAATAATGCGGATGGCCTGGTAGAAAAGGACGGACTGTTTTCCATCCAGACCGGCCCTCCGCCCGGCGATGCTCATGTCGGTGCAGGGGGAGCCGAAGGTGATGATGTCCACCGGCTCGATCTTCCCGCCATCCATCTGGGAGATGTCGCCGTAGTGCTTCATAAAGGGAAGCCGCTTGGTGGTCACCCGGATGGGGAACGGCTCAATCTCCGAAGCCCACACCGGGGTGATCCCGCAGAGCAGACCGCCCAAAGGAAAACCCCCGGAGCCATCGAAGAGGCTGCCGAGGGTCAAAGTCGTATTCGATTCCATGGGCACCTCCTCAGAACAGTGGGATATCTTCCGCATCGTCCCCGGCCACCTCTTCATAGCGGTAGGTCAGGCCGTTCCGCTGGAGGGATACACCGTCCGCTTTGCCCACCTGCTCGATGTACCGCTTCACGATGACATCGCAGAACTTTTCGTCCAGTTCGATGGTGCGGCAGACGCGGTCGGTTTGCTCACAGGCGATGAGGGTGCTGCCGGAACCGCCGAAGGGGTCCAGCACGATGGCGTTGCTCATGGAGGAGTTCAGAATAGGATAGGCCAGGAGTGGGATAGGCTTCATGGTGGGGTGATCCTTGTTCTTCTTAGGCTTGTCGAACTCCCAGATGGTGGACTCCTTCCGCCCGGTATACCACTGGTGTCTGCCTTTCTTCTTCCAGCCGAAGAGAATCGGCTCATGCTGCCACTGGTAGGGAGAGCGGCCCAGCACCAGGGACTGCTTCTTCCAGATGCACGTCCCGGAGAGGTAGAAGCCGGCGTCTGAGAACGCCTTTCGGAAGTTCAGTCCCTCGGTGTCCGCGTGGAACACATAAATGGAGGCATCGTCCGCCATGGCTTCCTCGGTATTCTGAAACGCCGCCAGCAGGAAGTCATAGAAGGCGGCGTTCTCCATGTTGTCGTTCTTGATCTTCCCGGCGCCGCCCTCATAGTTGACATTGTAGGGCGGGTCGGTGATGACCAGGTTGGCCTTCAGACCGTCCATCAGCAGAGAGAAGGTTTCCGGCTTGGTGCTGTCCCCGCAGACAAGCCGGTTCCGCCCCAGCGTCCACACATCCCCGGCCTTGGTGATAGTAGGCTTCTGCAGCTCGGCGTCCACATCGAACTCATCATCCTTGACCCCATCTTTCAGGCTGCCTTTGAAGAGGTCATCGATCTCGGCGGGGTCAAAGCCGGTGAGGGACACATCAAAGTCGGCGCCCTGCAGGTCGGAGATGAGAAGCATCAGCTTGTCCTTGTCCCAATCGCCGGAGATTTTGTTGAGGGCGATGTTGAGGGCTTTTTCCCGCTCCTCATCCATCTCCACCACCACGCACTCCACCTCGGTGACGCCCATGTCCATAAGCACCTTCAGCCGCTGGTGACCGCCCACCACCCGACCGGTGGCCTTGTTCCAGATCACCGGCTCCACATAGCCGAACTGCTCCATGGAGCGTTTCAGCTTATCGTACTCCGGGTCGCCGGGCTTTAAGTCCTTGCGGGGATTGTAGTCGGCGGGGATAAGGTCGGCGGTGTGTTTGCGCTCAATCAGCATACTTTTCCACCGCCTTTCTCAGCTCCTCGGTCTTGTCGAGGTTCTCCCAGTTGAACTTGTAGCCGTTGAAGTGGCCGTAGGCGGCGGTGTCAGCATAGATGGGAGCGCGAAGATGCAGCAGGGACATGATGGCAGCGGGCCGCAGGTCGAACACATCCAGCACCGCCAGCCGAATCACATCCTCGTCCACCCTGGCGGTGCCGAAGGTGTCGATCTCCACAGCGGTGGGTTCCGCCTTACCGATAGCGTAGGAGATGGACACCTGGCATTCCTCCGCCAGCCACGCGCCCACCACGTTCCGGGCGATGGCTCTGGCCATGTAAGCGGCGCTGCGGTCCACCTTAGTGGGGTCCTTCCCGGAGAAGGCTCCGCCGCCATGGGCGGCAAGACCGCCGTAGGTGTCCACCATCAGCTTCCTGCCGGTCAGGCCGGTGTCAGCAGCGGGACCGCCCTCCACAAATCTGCCGGAGGGGTTGATGAGGATCTCCGCATCCTTGGGGAAATCGAAGCGGTCCAGGATGGGATACAGAACCTCCGAGATGATCTCCCGGCGAAGCTCCTCCAAATCCTTGTCCGCATCGTGCTGGACAGACACCACAATGTTCTTGGCGCCCACGGGTTTTCCGTCTTCATAGGCCACGGTCACCTGGGCCTTGCCATCGGGGCCAATGCCCCGGATAGTTCCATCGTGCATGGCGTCATCCAGCCCTTTGCAGACTTCATTCGCGAAGACCACCGGGACGGGCAGACGGGTCCAGGTCTCCTTGGTGGCGTAACCGTACACGGTGCCCTGGTCGCCGGCGCCGGTGGAAGCGAACACATCCTCGCTGCCGCTATTCCGTACCTCCAGAGCGGAATCCACGCCGCCGGCGATGTCGGGACTCTGCCGGTGAACATAGACGAACACGATGAATTTCATGGGGTTGTAGCCCACCTTGCGGAGGACTTCCCGTACCACCGAGCGGATATTGATCTTCGCCGCGCAGGTGATCTCCCCGCAGACGAAGATTTTTCCCTTGGTGGCCATGACCTCACAGGCGCAGCGGGAATAGCGGTCATGCCGCAGGCACTCGTCCAGAATGCTGTCGGCGATCAGGTCGCACAGCTTGTCCGGGTGACCGCGCCGCACGCTCTCAGCCGTTTTGTATTTTGTCATATCAGTTTCCTTTCCGAGCGGACAGCAGCCGCTCCATCACATCGTCCTGGGGCGTGGCCCCGCCGTACTCGCTGGAACAGTTCTCCTTGACGATCTGGTAGATCTCCATCCACAGGCGGTTGGTCTGGGACATGAAGTTCTGACTCATCGCCACATAGGGGCTTTGAATGGCGTTCCCCGTGGTGGGGTGCTTGGCGAGGAAGCCGTACTCGGTGATGGCCTCCTCGCACTGTATCCAGCGGGCCACGCTCATGGCGTATCGCTCTAAAAGCTGCGGGGAAACGAGAGCGGCGCAGCCCCGCTCCGCCAGCCAGGTCCAGGTCTTTTCATAGATCTCGGCGGCGACCAGCGTCTTGCCATCCTTCTGGGTGGCGGACAGCATGGCTGACGGTTTCGGCATGGGCTGACCTTCTAAATCGGCTGTGTCCTGAAAGTCGATGACAGTCAGCTTCCTTCTGCCGGGATTGCCCTCGGCAATTTTGTCTGCGAGGGGCTTCTTCTTTGCGCCGGCACCAGCACGGGCGCCGCCGCGGTTGGTACCGTCTTTGGCCACAGGCTACCTCCTTTCTCGGCCTGGGGTATATACCCCCTTTGAAACCGCGATTTTGTGCGCGAGACCCCCGGCCCGTTGCACGGCCCACAGGCTGTAGAGATTTTTATCCCCCTACCGGGTCAGTGCTTGTGCCAGCGGTCCCCGCACTGGGCGTGGATTCTGGCGTGGCAGGATTTACAGAGGGCAACGAGGTTGTCCCGTGCGTGTGTGCCGCCCTCAGAGAGAGGTACCTTGTGATGCACCTCTTCGGCGGGGGTCAGCCTGCCATCCCGCTGGCACAGCTCACACAGCGGATGCTCCTGGATGTACCGGTCGCGGATGCGCTTCCAGGCGCGGCCATACCTGCGGCGTACAGCCGGGTCACGGTCGTACTTCTCGTAGCGTTTGGCCTCCGCCTTGGCGTGCTCCTCGCAGAACCTGCCGTCCGTCAGCTTGGGACAGCCGGGATACGAACAGGGGCGCTTGGGCTTTGTGGGCACCGTTCCACCTCCTTCCGGGCATAAGAAAAGCCACCGCAGGGGGTGGCCCCACGATGGCTTCGCTTGATTCTCTTGGCAATTTTAATGATACACTACGGAGCTACTCTCATTCAATACATCGAACTCTCATGTTTCCTGGGGGACGGGAAATTCCCGCAGCGCCCAATCGTGGAGACGGTAGATGTGCTGGATGGAATAGCCCATGTCCACGGCGATCTTCTCCCAGGGCATGAAGCACAGATACCGCTTCTCCAACAGGAGCTGATACTCGTCGTTGGGGATGGATTTCACCCGGCGGGTGATCTCCCGCTTCAAGTCCACCAACTCATCGATGTCGTGGTTGATTTCATTCTGCAGGTCGATGATTTTGACCACCGCTTCCGCCATGCGGGACTCGGACCGGTTGGGATTGCGGGGCATCCCCGTCAGGGTGGCAGTTGCGTGGGTCGCTAAATCGTTCAGAGCCGAAACCTGCTGGATTTTGGCGTTGATCCGGGCATCCAGCAGCCGGGCTTGGGATAAATATTCTTTCGCTGTCATTTTCGCACCTCCAGATCCGCTTTAACTGCGTCAATCAGAGCCGACTGCGCCCGTTCCTTCTTTTGAAGGGCGGACATGATTCGCTCGTCAATGGTGTTCTTCGTGATAATGTGGTGGATGACCACAGTTGTGTCTTTCTGCCCCTGCCGCCAGAGCCGGGCGTTGGTCTGCTGGTAAAGCTCCAGCGACCAGGTCAGTCCGAACCAGACGAGGGTGGAACCGCCGGACTGCAGGTTCAGCCCATGGCCGGCGGACGCCGGGTGGATGACCGCCACCGGGATCTTGCCCTGATTCCAATCGGCGATGTCCCGGCTGGTCTTGATCTCCCGGACGATGAACCGTTCCCGGATGCGCTCAAGGTCGTGCTTGAACCAGTAGGCCACCAGGACGGGCTTGCCGTTGGCGGCTTCGATGAGGTCCTCCAGGGCATCCAGCTTGCGGTCGTGCAGACGGAGCACCCGTTTGTCCTCCCCGTACACCGCGCCATTGGCCATCTGGGAGAGCTTGTTCGCCAGAGCCGCCGCGTTCCCGGCGTCCACCTCTTCACCGTTCAGGGAGAGCACCAGCTCCGCCCTCATGGTGTCATAGGCTTGCCGTTCCTTTTCGGAGAGGTCGACCTTGACCTCGTTGACCACGCATTCCGGCATATCCAAATAGTCGCCGGCCCGCATGGAGATGGTGATGTCGGAGATCCGCTCATAGATGGCGTCCTCAGCTCCCGGCAGGGGCTTATAGGAGAACACCACCTGAGCGTTTCGCTTGTCCGGCTGGAAGTAGGCGCTGCGGTACCGGGTGATGAACCGGCCCAGGCGTCTGCCCATGTCCAGCACCCGGAACTCCGCCCACAGGTCCATCAGCCCATTGGAGGAGGGCGTGCCGGTCAGGCCCACGATGCGCTTGACGCCGGGCCGCACCTTCAGCAGTGCGCGGAACCGCTTGGCCTGGTAGCTTTTGAAGGAGGACAGCTCATCGATGACCACCATGTCATAGTCGAAAGGTAGCCCGCTGTCCTCCACCAGCCACTGGACATTCTCCCGGTTTATGATGTACACGCTGACCCTCTGCAGGAGCGCCGCCTTGCGCTGGGCTTCGTTTCCCACCGCTACCGAGTAGGTAAGGCCGCGCAGGTGGTCCCACTTCTCGATTTCGCTGGGCCAGGTGTCCAGCGCCACCCGGAGCGGGGCGATGACCAGCACCTTGCGAACCAGGAAGCTGTCCAGACACAGGTCGAAGATGGCGGTCAGGGTGATGACGCTTTTGCCAAGACCCATGTCGAGGAACACCGCCGAAACGGGATGCTCCAGGATGAAGTCCGTGGCGTAGGTCTGGTATTTATGAGGACTGTATTTCATCCAGTATCCCTCCAATCTGCTCCGGGCTGTCGATGCGGTACACCGGAAAGCCCAGAGCTTCCAACTGCCGCTTCCGCCTTACCTGTAAAGGCCGGAGTGCCTTGCCGGGCGCTTTCAGCTCGATGAAGGCGATTTTCCCCTTGGGGAGGAGCACCAAGCGGTCTGGCACTCCATCAAACCCAGGGCTTATAAACTTGGGCGCGAGACCGCCCATGATTCGGACGGCCTTCACCAGCTTGGCTTCAATGGCTTTCTCCCGCATATCGGCCTCCTTTGTTCCGGGAACCGAAAAATCCCTTTACGCGCGTATATGCGTGTTTCGCGTGCTGATGACCTCTATTTCTTACATCTTTCGATATATAAGAAATGTTAGGAACACAGGAACAAGGAAGCCGGTTTTCCTTGCCGCTCATGGGGCTTCCGCCGTTCCCATGGGGTGTTCCGGCCAGGGTTCCAGCGTGCGGAGCTGTCCCTCGGAACCTGTTCCCGAATTTTGTGCTTACCCGTCTTTTCACTTGGAACACCCCTTCGGAACAAAAACGTACTGCGGTCCGTAGAGGGGAATCCTGACCTTGTTATCCGCCCGCTTCCAGCCCAGCCGAGCGAGGATGCCCGTCAGCTCGTTGCTGTCGGTGCGGCGCAGGTTGGCCCGTTCCTTGCCGAAGCACTCGCACCAGATCTCCATGTTGGACACGCTGGTGCGCTTCACCGTGCCCTTCTCCTGCAGGCCGCCGAAGTCGGAGCCGGTGAGGAAATTGCGGCGTTCAAAAAGGTCCATCTCCGCCCAGCGTTCCGGCAGCAGGGTGTCCAGATACTCCCGCACCAGGCCCTCGCGCTCATCGGACTCCATGGCTTCCCGCTGCTCGTCCTTGGCCAGAGCGTCCATTTCAGCGGACAGGTAGAGCTTCTCTCCCTGGCGGACATACACCAGGGCTTCCGCCCAGATCTGGAGGATCTCCTCATGGGTCAGGTTCCAGGACTGCTTCTTCCCGTTGCCGGGGGTCTTGACCGGCCAGAAGCGGCGGTTGCCGGTGGTGTCCCGCAGGTAGCCGGACTCGGCGTTGGTGGTGCCGAAGAACACGCACTGACGCAGATGGGGCGTGGCCCGTTTGCCAAAGGCCGCACGGTAGATGTCGTTCTGCCTGGAGAGGAAGGAGCGCAGCGTCTCCACCTCCGCCTTCTTCAGCCCAGCCAGCTCGCCGATCTCCAAGATCCAGTACCCCTGGAGCTTCTCGGCGGCGGTCTTGTCCTTGGTGTCGCCCAGGTTCAGGCTGTCCGAAAACCACTCTCCGGCCAGCTTAGCGATGAGGGTACTTTTCCCCACGCCCTGAGGACCGTTGAGCACCAGCATGGAGTCGAACTTACAGCCCGGACGCAGTACCCGACTGATGGCGGCGCAGAGGGTCTTCCGGGTCACCGCCCGAACGTATGCGGTGTCGGCGGCGCCCAGGTAGTCCACCAGAAGCGTATCCACGCGGGGAACCTTATCCCATTCCGGCAGGCTTTCGATGAACTCCCGGATGGGGTGATAGGCCCGATCATCCGCCACCTTGGTCACGGCGATATCGTAGTTCCGGGCGGAGAAGGTGCCATAATGGGCATCCACATAGCTGATGAGCTGGGCGTCATCGGCATCCCGCCAGAACTTGGAGGGATGCTTCCAGGGCACCTCGCCCTTGATCTCCATCCCGTCCAGGAGCTGGTTAAACACCACGCCCTTAAGGTTGGGGTCGTTTTCCAGAATGAGAGTCAGATTGCGCAGGGTGTTTTTCACATGACCGGACTTGTCCAGTTCCAATCCGGTCTGCCAGTCCTCGTCCGAAAACTCGGCGGCGGCCTGGGCGATGCGCTCACCGGCAAAAACCGCCTTGACCTTATCATCTCCCAGGGCAAGGTCGCTCATGGCCTTGAAGGAGGGCAGCTTGCCCGGCGGGGTATCCAGCCCCACATTCTCGTCCAGCTCCCGGAATTTGTGGAGCCGAACCAGGTCGAAGGCGTTTAACAGCTTGCCACAGACCGGGTCGGTGGCGTGGTGGCTGTACGCGAATTTCCCATCGTACACCACTACGCCGGCGGCGGAGTCGGCGGGGATATAGTCGTACCGCCCGTTCATGGAGGACGGTTCGTAGACATCGGAGAGGAAGGTTTCGATTGCTTCCTCAATGGTATAGGCGCGGCAGAAAGCGCCCACGATACCGGGCTTTTCCAGAGGGTCGGCCTGCTGGGTGATGCTCCGGCGCACCGCTTCGGACTGGCGGGAGGACACCGGCCAGGTGGAAGCGTCATGCCAATCTGCATACTTAGCGAGATAGGCGTCCGGGTCCAGCAGCGGTCCTTCCTTGGTCTTGTAGAAGAACTCTCCGTTTGCAGAGGTGGAAGGCCAGTACATTAGGCGGCAGGCTTCATAGGTGGTATCGTCAAAAAGGTCGATGCCGATTTCCTTGGCCACCATCCGGGCCACCGCCGGATACTCCTCCTCGGTGATATCGCGGGCCAGGGGGATGATCATGCGCAGCCGGGGATGCTCCGGCGTGTGTTTATGGGTGGAGTAGACGCAGCACTGAAAGTCGTGGAGCAGGTCGATCTCGTCCCAGACCCCAGGCTTGCCGTAGTCCATGTCCAGGGTGAGCATGGAGCGGCAGAGCACCATGCCGTTCTTGCGGCAGCCCTCCCGGAGTTGACCGCCCACGAAGCCGCCCACATCCTTGATGTTGTCCTGGGCGCCCTTCTTCAGCTTGCGGTATTCCTCCACGGTTTCCGTGGTACGGATGGTGGAGCTGACCCTTTGGCACAGGTCCTCCCAGGAAATATCCCGGTTCTTCCACTTCTTATCCATGCGGCTGTTGCCCACAGCGATTTTCATACGGACACCTCCTGGCAGTTCTCGGTAAAGTAGCGGATGGTCTGGCCTTTGCGCTTGGCCTTCTCGATCTCGATGCCCATACCCTTGGAGACATTGTCCCCGAACACCCACAGCTCGGCGCATTTGGTGAGCAGAACGATGTCCATGAACAGGGCCAGATCCCGCTCCCTGGGGTTGGCGTCATCCATAAACCGGGGAAAGTACAGGTGGGGCGCGATAGGGATATACCCGGTGTCCACGGCAAACCGGCAGTAGCGCGCCGCCTTTTCCTGGTTGCCCTCCAGATCCCCGGAGAGGGGTGAGCAGATATAAACAACGGGCCGGAATGTGTGGAGCTTGCGGGCTTCCAGTTCGATTCGGGTCAGGGCTTCATAGGGTGTGGGGTCATAGTAGCCCTCACAGTTGAATTTGTTGATTCCCATAAGGGTCACCTCAGTCTTTCTGATAGAAGTCGCAGACGTAGCCGTCCGCGCGGAGCAGTAGGCCTTCCGCCCAGGCGGGGGTCTGGCCCATGATGGCGCAGATGTCCTCCAGGGAGGAGTCCACCGGGGCTTCGATCACCGCTTCATCGTGGACGTGCATCACGATGGAGTATCCCGCGTCTTCCAGCCGGCGCATGGCCTCCACCAGGATGTCACGGGCGGTGGCCTGGACGATGTTTTCCACGAATTTCGGACCGTAGCTTTCCAGCCGCAGCCACTTTTTCTGTTCGCCCACACCTTCGTAGGTGACGGACTCGCTACCATAGCGGTTGACGCCCATCTTGGGCTTCACATACACCAGCCTTCTGCCGGAGGGGAGCACGATGAACATCATGCCGCTTTGATAGAAGAAGCGGATGCCGTGTGTCTCGGCTGGTACTCTGTCCCGGACGCAGGTGGTAGCGGCGCGGTCCACATCCCACCAGAACTTCACGATCCGGGGGTTGGACTGCCGCCAGGCGTCCACCAGGGGCTTTAGCTCCTCCTCGGTTAGGCCGTAGTTGAGAGCACCCATGGCCTTCAGCGCCCCCACCGAGCCGCCATAGCCCAGGGCCAGCTCGGCAATTTTGCCCTTCTGCCGGAGATGACCGTTGATGCCGTGCTTGACCACGGGGACATGGAACATCTGGCTGGCAGAAGCGCAGTAGATATCCCCGCCCTTGGCGAACACATCCTGCCGCCACTGCTCCCCGGCAATCCAGGCGATGACCCGCGCTTCGATGGCCGAAAAATCCGCCACGAAGAAGCGGCACCCCGGCTTGGGGATGAAGGCGGTGCGGATCAACTCAGAGAGCACCAGCGGGACGGAGTCGTAGAGCAGATCCAAAGCGTCAAAGCGCCTATCCCGTACCAGCGTCCGGGCCTGCTTCAGATCGGGCAGGTGGTTCTGCGGGAGGTTTTGCACCTGGATGAGCCGCCCAGCAAATCTGCCGGTTCGGTTGGCTCCATAAAACTGGATCAGCCCGCGGGCGCGGTCATCTGAGCAGACCACCGACTCCATGGCGGTATATTTCTTGACGCTGCTCTTAGCCAGTTCCTGCCGCAGGGACAGTGCCAGCTCCACCTCGCCGTCCGCTTGGGACAGAAGCTCCTGGACGGACGCTTTGGAGAGAGAGTCAGTTTCCACACCTCTTTCCATGAGCCATGCCTTGAGCTGGGCGGGGCTGTTGGGGTTCTCCAGGCCGGTCACCGAGCGGGCCTGTTCCAAATGAGTGCGTTTGAACTGCTCATCGCAGCGGATGGCCTGTGCCACCAGGGTAAGGTCCAGCAGGATTCCCCGGTCGTTGATGCGCTGGTCGAGATGGTAGTTATCCCACTCTTCCGGGGAGACCGGGAATCGTGACAACTTCTTCTGAATGGACATTTCCGTCTCCACATCCCGGAGGTTGTAGGCTTTGAAGGCTGCCCACTTCTCCGGCGCATCTGCGGGAAGGCGGCGGAAGGTGGAGCCATCCCTGGCTTTTGCCGGTGTGCAAAAATAGCGCACCAGGTCTTTGCCCTCTTTGAGCTTCTGCTTCTCCAGCCCCAGCACGGCGCCCACCCCCTCCAGTGAGAGGGGCAGGCCCAGGGTGGCTGACCACACCATGGTGCAGTACCAGGAGTCAGGGTTCAGGTATTGTCCCACAGGGTACCCCAGGTACCGGGAGAGACACACCCGCTCGAACTGCGCATTGAAGGCCCATTTGGAGACAGCCGGATCGGTGAGCGCGGCCAGGACTTCAGCGGGGATGCTTTCGCCATCGGTGAGATCCACCACCCGGACAGGGCCGCTGTCCACGGAATAACCGAACAGCAGCACTTCAAACTCCGGGGCTTGGCTATAGCGGTACACACCGCACTTGGCCAGCGGCTCCGGGGAAAAGGTTTCAATGTCGATGGATAGCTGTTTCATAGGACCTCCTCTCCTGCGGCATAAGGGCGGCAGAGGCTGCCCTCCGCCACCCTTGCCAGATGGTTGTTAGGAAAGGAAATCGTCATCGAAATCGGTGGAGAAGTCATCGGCGGCGGAAGAACGACCGCCCAGAGGTTCGCCGTCCCGCACCTTCTGGATGTTGCCCAGGCCGCAGGCGATGCCGCGATTGCCATTGGAGTTGAAGGCGTAGAAATTGACAGACACACGGGCGTAGCAGCCGGAGTAAACCTCGGCGCGATCCAGGATGGGCTGCACGGAGCGGTCCACAATCTGGGGAGCGGTGGTGCTGTTGGCGTTGACAAAGTAGGCGCCTTTGTAGGCTTCATCATCCCGCTCCAGATCACCGTCCCGCAGGGGGAGTTTCAGCGCGGCCTTGTTGGGAATCTTCCCACCGAACTTAGTAGCTCCGTCCTTGATGGCGGCATCCACAGCGGCGTTGATGGCATCGATGGTCTTGGTGTCGGTTTTGGGGATGATGAGGGAAACGCTGTACTTGGGGTTGCTTCCGTTGATGGAAGCCGGCTCCCAGACGTTGGCGTAGGACAGGCGGACAACGCCGGTGACCACCTTGGTCGGGTTCTTGTGATTGGCAGACATATCGTTATACCTCCGTAATTTCAGTAAATTCTTGGGTGGCATCCATGGTGGTGATGGCCGGGCGCCTGTCGGATACCGGGACAAGGGTCGGCTTACCTTTTGGCTTCTCGACCAGGTTGCCGAGAATCTCGGCAAAGGCCTTTTTGCCCATGAGCTTCTCCATCTCGGTGATGGGGATAAGAGACTTTTTGAAGATGTCGTGGTATCCGGCGGCGTTGGCGGCGCGGATCACGGCTTCCTCGTTTGTGTACTTGCGGTTGGTGCGGCTCTCCACCAGTTTGAAGCCGTGCCACACCTTGCCGTGGTGAATGGCGGCGTCCTGGGCGTAGGCTTCGATCTCGCCAGCCCACTTGGTCAGGCCGGGCAGACGGGAGAGTATGTCCTCGATCTCCGCATCGGTGAGGAGCGGCGGCATGGCGAACTCGTACTTGGCGAGCTGGAGCTTGGCTTCCGCTCTGGCTCGGCACTTCACCGCCGCCTTGCAGAAGGTACACCAGGGGCCAGGGACATAGTCCCCTTCACCCTGGTAGGCCATTTCCGCCTTGGGCTTGAGGGTTTGTTCCGCCCACTCCATGAGCTGCTCCACGGAGATGATCCAGGTGGACACATTCTCCCGGCGGGGCTGGTAGATGCTCATGGCAACCTGGGTAATGTCGTAGAGGTGGTCGAACTGCCGGAGGGCGCCCAGGGCGTACAGCATCATCTGGGGATTCTCCTCTGCGTCCACCAGGACGCCCTGCCCATACTTGAAATCGATGATGTGCAAGAGCTTGTCCGCCACGATCAGGCAGTCGCCGGTACCGAAGCCGTCAGGCACATAGCAGGAGAAGTCCAGCCGCTGCTCGATGAGGACGAGAGGGTCGGCGCAGAGCGCCTTTGCTTCCTCCAGCTGCTCCAGCACAAACTCCACATACCCATTGGTGTAGGCGTCCATTTCATCGCAGTCATATGGGCTGACGGGTTTCCGGGAACGCAGCTTCAGCGCCTTTTTGAGCTTGTGCTCGGCCAGGGCGTGAGCGGCGGTGCCTTCGGCTGCGGCTTCCGTCTCCCGGTCGGCGAACTCCAGCTCCAGCCGTGCCGAAGGGTTACAGTGGAGCCAGCGATGGGCGCCGCTGGCAGAGAGAACAGCGTGTTTGGAGGGCGGCATCAGAGCACCTCCGCATCCTTCAGCAGAGCCGGGTAGTGCTTAGGGTCCACCGCCGACAGCTTTGGAGCACCGTACTTCTGCAGCAGCTCCCGGACCGCATCGGTTTTTCCGTCATGGCTCTTCTCAGTCAGCACTGCCCGCACCTGCTCAAGCGCGACCGTTGGTTCCTTGGGAGGGGGCGGAGAGACTTTCTGTACCGGCTCGGATTCCGGGGATTCTCCCTGGGTCATGGCGTCCGCCAACGACTGGAGACTGTCGGCGAGGGAGCGCATATCCTCCACCACATCCAGGAGGAGCTTGATCTTACTCACAGGCCGCACCTCCCTCCGACAGCTCGGTGATGTCCAGGGATTCCACGGTGTTGCCGGGAATGAGGATCATCATCCGCTCTTTGCGGCCCAGGAGCCGGGTGAGCATCTTCTCCCGCAGGGTCACACTGCGGCATCTGACCACCCCGCCGTTCTGCGGCTCCTTGGACACGCTGATCTTCAGCTTGTGCCTCATGGCGTTCATCCTTTCTGGAAGGCTGCTTTTCTTGCTCCTTCCGACATACGGCCAGGAGAAAGGCCGAATATGAGGGTCAGTCCAGAAGTTTTTTCAATTTCTTTTTCACGGTCTGCAAACGGTGGGAAATGGCGGACTGCGTCACGCCCGTCCGGGCGGCGTAGTCGTTGACGCTCACGTTTTCAAAATAGATGGCCCGGACCATTTCCTGCTGGTCGGGGGAGAGCTGCCGGATTGCGGCGTGGAGCCGCTCCTCATCGGTGGGGCCGGCAAAGAGGGCTTCTAAGCCGGAATCCTCTACGGCGTAGTCCATGCCCTCGTAGACCTTGCCCTCCAGCGAGTAATGCCGGCGGGTCTCCTTATGATCGTTGTTGTACTCCTGGCGGTCCAAGTCAATGAGGATCTCGCCCCAATCATCGGGAACATCAATGGAAATGGTCTCTGTGGAGAATTTGTACTGAATTTTCATAACTGTGGCTCCTTTTCAGCGGTTTGAAGTGATAAAAGGTCAACTCCGAAACCGCAGAGCCACAGCCGTAATCCGTAGAACAGCAAAAAACGGCCGGGATAACAGACCGCCCTGTTATGGGCGATTCATTATCCTGGCCGTCATGCAGCTCTGCGGATTCGTATTCGGTTAGGCGCCGAACTCGGCGCAGTCATAGCTCTCCACTTGGAAAGCCGCGTCATTAACCCTGGTGATGGTTGTCCTGGTGGGCTGCCGCTCGATTTCGAGCTGTTGGCCCAGAGCCAGCCGGGTTTCCATACGCTGGCCTTTGTAGAAGGACTGGATCAAGCCAGTCCGGGCATCGCCTTTGCAGACGAGCCGGTTTTTACAGTCGCGGATTTCTTCCACGGACGTCCTCCTTCCTTCGGTTATTGATAGGCACCACCTCCAGATTGAATATTCCCCGTGTAAGCTAACTTGCTAACGCTATGGGTAAAAAAACACAGCGGGCGGGATACCCGCTGTGAATTTGGCGTCAGATAGCAACGGATGCGAAATCCATCAGTGCTGTGAAAGCGGAATAGCTTGTCTGGTCATCGGAAGGAATGTATCCCATGTCCTTCAGCCGGATCACCGCCGCTTCGGTAGAGACATCAAAGGTATTGGAGACATCGCTGACCAGCCTGGCGCGGTTGACCAGATTCTCCATCAGAGAGTTGCGGGGGTACTTGTTTGCCACCAGCTGCACCGCACATTTGGGCATGAGGATGGCGGAGGAGAAGTAGTTTGCCTGCCACTCCATCCAGTCATGGTCAGTCCACAGTTTCCGGTCGCCCTTTTTGCAGCCGGCGTCCATTCGACACTGGATCATGGGTGTCATGGCCATATCAAACATACACGTCTGATTGGGGTCGTAGGAAAAGTAGCCGGTGTGGAATATGTCATGGCCACCCTCGTGACCGAGGGTAAAGCGGTAGCGGTGCTGCTGGTTTTCCTCCAGCAGCCGCGTATCGATAATGACCGTGTGGGCCTTGGCGCTGATGTACTCAGCTCTCCCTGTCTCCTGTGAGAAAACTATGACCCGGTTTGTGTCGTTAAACACCGTCATCCCCAGGTAAATCCCGTTGTGGGATAGAAGCTGGTAGTCGGGGGTCATGCCAAGGTAGTTCTCTACGAAAGACTCTATGTCAACAGGTGCGGGATTCGTCAAGACGGACGGTTGGAAATCCCGCACGAAGTTTTCTCCGATAGTATCGATTTCAGGTTTGCTGAGGATAGGGACGCCGCGGCCCCGGACTCGGTACGAGGGTGTGTACATGGATTGAGATTACCCCTTTCGCTTCTTGAGTTCATCCACGAAGCGCATCCACTCGGCTTCCCCGGCGTCCAGATCACGGGCAGTGCGCAGGGCAGCGGAGACATAATCTCTGCCGATGATGTACTCCGGCAGGTCGGGGGCCACGGAATTGCGCATCTTACCCGCCAGGTCGAGCATGGCGGACTTTTCTTCGTCTGTGAGGAGGAGGATTTGAGAGATCTGCTCCAGCTTCTCCATTTCCGGCGGGTTGCGGCGGCCCTTCTCGATGTCGCTGAGATAGGGTGCGGACACATGGAGCATTTCGGCCATTTTTCGGAGCGTTATTTGCTTTTCCTCCCGTTTCCTCTGTAGGAACTCTCCGAATGTAAGATTTTGTGTGTTCATCATATTCACCTTTTCACTAATAATTCGCCCTTACTCTTGCCCTTTACGGGACTTACTTGCGGGTCTTTCATCTTCACATTTTATGGTGAATTTTCGCTAATATGCTTGTTAGCTCGTTAGCTTACACATATTATAGCCATCCCGGCCAGTTTTGTCAAGGGTATGGCGGTGAAAAACTTCATTATTTCTACGGATTAATCTAACTGACAGGCGCCGGACTGATAGGAAAATCAACCCGGCGCCTTTTTATGTGTTAGTCTTCGGTTGCCTCAGCGGAGGAGAGTGCGGCGGCAGCAGCGGCTTCCTTCTGCCGTTTGGCGGTCCACCCACCGCGAGGAGAGGGGCGGAAGGCCGCGCCAAGATCGTAGACGAGCGCCTGCTCATCGGCGAAGTAGATGCCCGGAACATTCCAGTTGTCCTCCTCAGACCACTCGCCCATCTTGCGGATCAGATCGACCACGGCGGCAGAACTGATTTTGATGGCGTACTTCTGCTCGTGCTCAGGCTTGGAGAAGGCGATGGCGTTGGGAGCGTCCTCCTTGCAGGCCCGGATGGCGAACTGCTTGTCCTTGGGGTTGACGAGCACCTGCACATACGGAGCGTAGTGCAGCTCGGCGGCGGTCTGGATGTTCAGCTTCAGAACCTTGCCGGTGATGGTGGCAACGGAAGCGGAACGGGTCTTGATGAGGTCAACGACAGTAAAATTGCTGAGAATAGACATAGTGATTACTCCTTTGAAATTGTAAAGTTTTCATCGTCCTCCAGTAAGGGGGACACGGTGGGTTCGGCCTGGGTGGACAGCGTTTGGAACAGGGACTCGATGTACTCTGTCGCCCAATCCGGGTTAACGATCAGGAAACCGGCCAGAGGCCCTTTCACGATGTAGCGGGGTTTTCCGCGCCGGGAACGGTTTTTCGTGTATCTCCGCTCCTTACGGATCTGCTGCGCAGTCAGCCAGTCGCTCTTTTCGATGATGGGGTCGTGGTGACCCTCGATAAAGTACTGCGTCTCCAGGCCGTTGTTCTTCACGCTCTTGTGGGTAAAGAAGTCTATCGTCACTGTTTTTTGACACAAGGCGTCTCCACAGTATTTTTCGTTGCGGAGGATGCCAAGGACGCTGCCGGAACTCCAAGACGATAGACCCTTGACGGTAGGTATGCCGCTCTTTGTAAGGAAATCTGCGATCTGGGGGGATGAGTAGCCCTCCAGATAAAGACTGTATATGGTTCGCACCACATCCGCTTCGTCCTCATCGATCTCCCAGGCACGCCCCTTATAGCCGAGGAGCGCCCAATTGGGATAGACGCCCAAGCCCTGCGCCCTGCGTCTCTTAAAAGACCACTTGAGGCTGTTGGACTTCTGCTCGGATTCGCTCTGGGCGACTAAGCTCAGAACGGTGATAATCATATCGCTGCTCTTGTCCAGGGTGTTGAGCTTTTCGGCTTCAAAATAGACCCCCACGGGCGGGTCCAGCCTGCGTAGCATATAGATGTAGTTCAGGCTGTCCAGCACATTCCGGGCAAATCTGCTGACCTGCTTGGTGATGATTAGGTCGATTTCTCCCGCTTTGCACTTCTCGATCATCTCCAGAAAGTGCTCGCGGTGGAGAACCGAGGTGCCGGAGATGCCTTCATCCGCAAAAATACCTGCGAACTCCCATTCCGGGTTTTCATGGATCATTTTTGTGTAATTCTGCACCTGCAGCTCATAGCTGGTTGCCTGGGTGTCCTCATCGGTGCTGACACGGCAGTAGGCGCAGACGCGGAGCTTCTTCTTGGTTTCCTCGGTCACCAGATCCCGCTTGGCGGGAATGATCTGAACCTCCTTCTGGGGGCCGTTGGTGTATGCGGTACGGATAGCGTCCTTCTGAGCCTGCCGGTTTTCATCGCTGCGTCCACGGGGGCGAAGTGGTGTTTTCTTTATTACTTTTATGGTCGTTCACCCCCTCCCGCTGCATGATTGTGGCAGCAGGGTTTCCACCAACCACAGCAGCTTGGAGCCGGCGCACCATTTATTATACCGGGAAATCCTGCCTTGGTGTTAAACTAAACGATAACGGCCACTCATAATAACGGCATTGGAGGCAAAAAAATAAGAAGCCCGAAGGCTTCCTATTTATTCGTTCTGGCTCATGGCTTTGAGCATCTGTAAGGCGGCGGATTTCTGGGAGGGGGTGAGAACCATCCAGCTTTCAAACACCTCTTTGAGTTCCGGGGTCATCTCTACCATTTCCCCATCTGCGAAAAACTGTGAGAGGGTGATTCCGAAGCCTTTGCAGATGACCTCTAACGTGGTGATGGAAGGCACGGTGTTCCGCTTAAAAATATTTGCCAAGGTCGACTGCGACAGGCCGCAGACCTTAGACAGCTTATATTCCGTCCAGCCCCGTTCATCCAGTAACCGCCGGAGCCTCTGGTTTGTGTCCATTGCGCCACCACCTTCCTGTAACTATTTTACCGTTCAACTCGGTGGTTCCGATACAGCTAACTTGTATTGAAACTACCGTTATGTTAAACTGTAAAGAGGCCAAGTATTCAGGTGATGGAGGTGCGGTCATGGCGACAGAAGCAGAGAAGAGGATGCATCGGTGCTGTTTCACCGGGCATAGGCCGGAAAAGCTGCAGGCCCCAGAGGGCGTGGTGACTGCGGCTCTGGAAAAAGAAATCCGCCAGGCTATTGCTGACGGATTCAATGTCTTTATTACCGGTATGGCTCGTGGCGTGGACATCTGGGCAGCGGAGATCGTGCTCCGGCTCCGGGACGCCGGCGAAGCTGTCCGGCTGATTTGCGCTTGCCCGTACCAGGGCTTCGAGCGAGGGTGGAAGCAGAGCTGGCAGGAACGCTACCAGGCGATCCTGTCTGCCGCTGACCTTGTGCGGTTCATATGCCCAGGGTACAGCCGCAGTTGCTTCCAGCGGCGGAATGAGTGGATGGTGGATCACGCCGCCGGGGTAATCGCCGTGTGGAACGGCCAGCCCAGCGGGACGAAGAACACCATAGACTATGCAAAATTGAAGGGTATAATAGTACAGCTTGTCCTTTTGAAAGGCACTTAATACGTGCTGTAAATAGAGCTTGATTTTCTTGAATTCCCGTGCTATAATGTGGTCTATATAAAGTTTCGCGCAAGAAAGGAGCGGTAGACCAAAATGGAAGCTATCGCAAATCTGTTAACAGTACAAGATATTGCCAGCAAGCTAAAGGTAACGCCTCAATATGTACGGACACTGATTAGGGAAGAGAAATTGACGGCAACAAGAATTGGGAGTCAGTGGGTAGTAGATCCCAATGATTTGTCTGAGTATCTCTCCAACTATGATGTGCGTATTGAGCCGGATGACCATCCTCGTAGAACCGATAATGTACCAGAAATAATTGCACTCAGCTTTTTTTCAGGAGCCATGGGATTAGATATAGGCATGAGCAGAGGCGGTATTCACGCTTTGCTTGCCTGTGAATTCAATAAGTTTTGCCGAATGACAATTGATCGCAATGAGCCTGGCATGGCGTTAATTGGCGACATAAACAATTATACTCCAGAGCAAATTCTGGAGTATGCGCGAATACCAAGGGGGAGAAAGGTTGACGTGATTTTTGGAGGCCCCCCTTGTCAAGCTTTTAGTACCGCTGGAGCGAGAAGGGCGCTTGCAGATGAACGTGGGAATGTTTTTTTGCGATATATTGACATTGTTGAGAGCATCAAGCCCACTTACGTTGTGATTGAGAATGTTCGTGGTCTTCTTTCGGCACCTTATCCATATCATGATGTGACTTCGCCCGTAAAAGGCGGTGCACTCTGTATTATTATGGATCGCTTAAAAGCAGCGGGATATACCATTACTTTTGAACTATATAATGCAGCTAACTTTGGCGCTCCTCAGATACGGGAACGTGTAGTTATGATTGGGAAACTTGGAAATGAAAAGGTACCATATCTTTCCCCAACCTATTCGGAAAACGGGGAATATGGTCTACCCAAATGGAGAACGCTCAGGGATGCACTGGAAGGGATGAGCAATATAGAGCACCATTTCATCGAATTCCCAGAAAATCGACTTAAATACTACAGAATGCTAAAAGAGGGACAATACTGGAAGGACTTACCTCCTGACATTCAACGGGAAGCTATGGGTTCAAAATTGGAACTTGGAGGAGGAAAGACGGGCTTTTATCGTAGATTAAATTTCAACAGACCGTCTCCTACTTTAGTAACAAATCCAACTATGCCAGCTACCGATTTGTGTCACCCAACTGAGAATCGCCCGCTTAGTGTTGAAGAGTATGCTCGTATCCAAGAGTTCCCAAATGATTGGGAGATTTGCGGCCCAATCCTTGAACAGTATAAGCAAATCGGAAATGCTGTTCCTGTGAAGCTGGGAGAAGCAATAGCAAAGACCATTATTGCTGATATGAATGGGGAAAAACTCCCGCAGTACGCCGGGTTCCAATTTTCTCGCTATAAGAACACAAAAGATACCGCCTGGTACGCTACGATGAAAAACATACTAAAAAAAGCAAAAGCTGCTCAAACTGTCGATGAACCTGAGCAGCTGTGCTTCGCAATTTAAAATTAAATTTCAATAGACCAAAGTCCAAGCCGGCCCTTAGCCGGTATGGGGTCGATAGCTTGGATGTCCTTTAATATCCAAGCATACCTGCCATCAGAATAATCCCCCCACAAAAAATTGGAGGGATTATTCTTTTTTTCCTTTTCGGAAAACTCATTAGTTATTGGAACACAGTCTATCAGTTGGCACTTTAAGAATATTGTTCCAAAATGGAAAGACCCCGTCATAATCTGAGGCAATAATTCCATGCGCTTATCTTTGCGTGGAAGCGGCGAACAACCAGCATGTATATAAAGTTCACCACGGTAGTTAGTTCTCCAACTGCGGGTTTCGATCACCTTAATTCCCTCACCAATAAGACTGGCCCAAGGTTCTCGTAAAGTTAATACCTTGATTACACTCATAAATCTGAAATAAGGTGGGGGTTTGCTTTAGCCACACGGCTTAAAAAGACTTGGTAGTCATCCTCTGACATGGCAGGATTGGGAAGAGTGTATAGTGTGATAACATAGTTTACAGAATGTGCAAGGACATAGTTTACATATTTATGATAAAATAGAGGCATAAAATTCGAAAGGAGTCAAAGTTTATGCCTTGGGAAGAGAAAGTAATAGTAACTATGAGAGAAGAATTTGTAAAAAGAGTGTTGTCACACGAAAAAAGCAAAGGCGGAATTTGCTACGGCTCACAGCCGCAAAGGCGGAATTTGCTGCGGCTCACAGCCGCAACGTCACATTGCCGTCCCGCCGGTAACGAAAGTTACGCCGCTGTCAAACCTTTAGAACGGCGGAATTTGCTATGCCCCACGGGCATTAGCGCTTGAGGTTTACTATTTCTTCGAGCATCGTGTCCGAAGTGGTGATGATTCTTGAGTTTGCCTGGAAGCCTCTCTGTGTGATGATCATATCGGAGAATTCCTGCGACAAGTCAACGTTAGACATTTCGAGCGCACCCGATACTACAGAAGCAGAACCGTTTTCGCCTGCAATGTTTACCTGAGGCTGACCCGATGAAAGAGTTTCTCTCCAGTAGGAGCTTCCCACCTGCTCAAGACCGTTGGGGTTATCAAATGTAACAATATCAATTCTGCCGAGCATTATGATACCGTGTACGCTGTGTACACCGTAAATAGTGCCGTCCTCATTGATATATACGCTGTCAAGATCCTTTACCGTCTGCGTAGCCGCAACACGTCCGTCTGTCATCTTGATATTGCCCAGAAGCTGGACCATATCAGAGTAGAAGTTGTTCGAGCCGCCTGCAAGACCTACCTTGCCGTCTGTGGCAAGAAGCGTTTCAAGTGCGCCGTTCGCAGCGTCCCAGTCCGTACTTGTAACCTTAAGCTGATACTTTTCGTTACTGCCTGCCGCCTTGTCTACAGCCGCCTGTATGTCGGCTACCGTAGCACCGGGGCAAACGCTTATCGTAAGACCGTTGTCCGACCACTTTGCCGTTGTGTCTGCGGCATTCTTTGAATATCTTAAGTTTATCGTGTAGTTATTTGCATATTCTCCTGCGTTTACTGTCGTAAATGTAAGAGAAGCCTTTGTTGTTCCGTCGTCCAGCTTCATTGTGTTTGTAGCTGTCGTTGCAGGAATATCTGCCGCAGGAGGCACCGTATCAAGTTCAAAGTGGAGCGGAAGTACGCCCTCAATGCTTACACCGCCGTTTTCACAAGCACGGGTAACAGCGTCCTCAAGATCGTTGAGGTTTGTATAATCATTCTTTTCGTTAAGCTGTACAACCAGCTTGTTTCCGCTCATATAAGCGTAATCGCTGTTGCCTACCGTAAAGCCTACCGATATGTTGCCGTCCGGAGTCGCTGTATCTGCCGATACTGTAAGCGGATATGTACCGCCCTTGTATGTAATTGTCTTTGAGTAGCTGGCTTCGTTGTCGAGAACTTCGGGAACTACGAATGTAATTCTGTTGGATGATGCGTCAACGCCTGTTGCGTCACCGCTTACACCGAGTACCATATTACCGTTTGAGTCAACGAGATTTCCTGCGTTATCAACGTTGAAAACACCTGCTCTTGAATAGAAGATGTTGCCGGCTTCGTCCATTACCTGAAAAAATCCGTCGCCCGATAAAGCGCAGTCATAAACGCTGTCAGAATATGTGAAGCCCGACTGTCCCATTACCTGTCCGATAGCGCCAAGCTTAGTGCCGTAACCTACCTGAGAGGGATTTACACCACCCTGGAGGTTAGAGCCTGCCGAGCCGTTCTTCTTAGTCTGGTAATATACCTCCTGGAAGGTAGTTACGCTTGTCTTGAAGCCTGTAGTGTTGACGTTTGCGATGTTGTTACCTATAACGTCCATCTTCTGCTGATGTGTCTTTAATCCTGACACGCCCGAGAATAAAGATCTAACCATGATCTGTTCCTTTCTCCATCGTGCCGACCGCTCTTACCCGTCTGTCATTCGGGGTAAGGAATACTTCCTTTCGGTCCGGTATTACATAATTACGGTCGAGTCGATGTTCGTAAAAATATTTCCTTTTAAATCTTCCTGTGACATAGTTGTGATTACCGTGCGGTTTTTCACACTTACCACAAAAGCAGTCCTGTCTATGAGTACCAGTGTTTCGTTACTGCCCTTTTCTGCGGCTATTTCAATGCCGTCATTAAGTCTTTGTAGCATATCCGAGTCAAGTATCTCGATATTTCTGCTTTCTATACGCTTCATTGCGTGTTTCGAAAAGCCTACCGCCGAGTTTCTCGCATCAAGCTCGCTTTGCAGAGCTTCTGCAAATGTTCCTCCCGACTGTTGTGCGGCCTTTTCAGCATTCCCTGCTTTTGCGGTGTTAACGTTGCCTGTCGAAATCTGCAGATTCCGCAGCTTGAGTTCATTTATCAACATAACACTGCCGCCTTTTTATTTACTTGTTGCCCTCGGCACTTCCTGCCGGAGCTTCCGTGTTCTTGTCAGCCGTACTTCCCGTACCCTCGCTGACGTGTACTATCTCGTCAATAGAGTAGAGATAATTGTCTATCACGATCTTAGCGTCGCCGTCCTGCATTTCTGCCGACTCGACCTTGCCCTTTGCGTAGTAGAATTTGCCGTCGTCGCCGAGTACCTTTACCGTTACTTCCTTGCCCACATATCCCAGTGCCTCGGTCATCGTATGTAACGTACCCTTGCTTACCGTATCGCTTATCGCCTTTACCGCCGATAAATCATACTGCTTGCCGTCAACTACTACCTTCACATCGCTTCCGCTGATGTTTACTCCGGTGCATACGCCCGATAAAAGCGTTCCGTCGTCGCTCTGCGCATTCATTGTAAGCGTCTTTCCTACAAGACCTGCCGCATAGTTTGACATACTGTACTTCAGATTGTCCTGCTGTGCCTGTAATGCCGTGAACTGTGCCATCTGCGACACGAACTCGGTATTTGACGTAGGCTCAAGCGGATCCTGATTGCTCATTTCCGCCATAAGCAGACTGAAGAACGTATCTGTGCTTATCGTATCATTCTTGCCCGAATTTTTGAAAAGGTCCTTATACTTTTCGTGATTTGACTGTACACTCTGAAGACTTGAAATGTCTGCCATCTGTTATCCTTTCATGTCAGTCCGACCGATAAAAATCAGTCCATCGTCTGAATCTCCCCCAACAGCTCCTCAAAGTCATCCGTGTCATTCTTCTGCTGACCGTGCGACTGCTGTCTGTAAGGGTTCTTACTGCTGCCGTCAAAATCTCTCTGGAAAAGTTCCGCCTGCGAGGTTTCTACCTTGTACGAGGTAAGTTCCACATCGTCATTCTTCAGCGCATACGCAAGCTGCTGTGACTTTGCCTGTAAAAGTTCCTTCGCCGCCTGAGTTTCCGTCAGTATCTCAACCGTGAGCTTTCCGCCCTCATTTGCCATACGAACCGTGATTTTGCCCAACGTTTCGGGTGTAAGCACAACTGTAAGCGTGCTTTTGCCGTTAGCCTTAGGTGCGTGTTCGCTCACAAACTCAGCCATATCGCTTATCGGTACTCTGAGAGTGCGGATTTCCTGCCCGTTTTCGTCATAACGGCTTTCTGTTCTTGCAAATACATCACTGCCCTTTGCAAGCATATCGCTCACCGCATTCTTGTCGGTAACCTTCTGCTCGGTTTCAAGGTCGCTGTCAGACTTAGTAACCACGTTTCCTTTGGCTATCGCTCTAAGTTCATCGCTCTTGCTTTCGATGTTCCTCTTGGCAAATGCCATTCTCGGAGCATTGTCCTCCTGCGTCTGTATATCCTGCTTTACGCTGTTGTCACCGTATTTTTCGTATGACGTTACCGTAAATTCAGCCTTAACAGCCTCAGAACTATCTGCTTTTACACCGGATGTTTCCTGCCTGCCTGTTTTCCCGATAAAGCCCATCTTATCGACAAAATCGGTCTTTTCGGTAAAAGTCGTATCTGCCTTTGAACGTATATTATCCACATCTGAAGACTTTTCGGCATTTCCGACAGCCACGCTTGCAAAAGCGTCTGACTTGTCAGCCGTTGCAGCCACAGCATTTTCACCGGCAATGCTGTCTGAAGCGATTTCCGCTTTGACGTTCGTTTGGTTTACAGTATCCGCAGAGTCATCGTTATTCATCTGAATTTCACTCGCAAAATCATTTGCGGCGGAAATCTCTCCGTTTTGTAAACCGAGAGCCGTATTAACGTCATTCCCGTCTGAAATTTTGCTGAAAGCGCCTTCTTCGGATAACACATCGCCTATCGGACTGCTGACCTCAAGACCGTTCATGATCTGCATAAGTTCGCTGTTGTCCGTCTGCACTGCATCAGCGTAAAACTGCATCGTACCGCCTTGCAGATATCCTGCAAGCTCGGCTGTTTTAAGCAGTTCCTTCAGTTCCTGTGCATTCTGCTCAAGTTCGTTCAGCCCGCTTAATATCTCGCCGTTCATAACAGCCTTATTATCGGCATTCATTCGCACGGCCGAGTTCATATTGCACTGCTGACCGCTTGTTACCATAGCACCGAGCGTATCGGAGAAACCTCCGGCAGTACCGTTTGCTGAGCCGTTTTGTACGCTACCTGCCGAGATTGTGGCGGCATTGCCTGCAAACGTTGTAACAACGGCAGGCAATACTGCTGTCCCATTCATCATATCTCACCCCCTTTCAGTGCTATTCATTGTCAAAAACAATATATGATTTTTAACAACTTTTATATATTTAACGTGTTTAAACCGTTAAAATTTATGAAAATTGCACAGCTTTCCACCTTGTATTGTACCACATTTCGAACTATATGTCAACAATTTACGGTGTATTATCTCCGTTTGAAGAGCCGTTTGTCACAAATTCCTCTATAATCTGCTCCTGCTCCTTCTGCGAGGCGTATCTGTACTCCTCAAGCTGTTTTTCCTCCAGCTTTTCAAGCTTAGAAACCTCTTTGGTAGCGTCTATGACCTTTTGAAGCTGATTTTCGATTTCCTCACGCTTATGCGCCATAAGCCCCTTTATGCGATATATGTCCTGTTGCAAAGAGGAAACATATTTCTTGTGCAGCGACAATCTCATAGCGGTAGTGCCGCCCCGCACAAGCTCGTTCAGCTTGTCTATGCTCTGTTCGTACTCAGCCACCTTTGCGTCAAGCTCGCTTTGCATTTCCGCAAGCTCCGCCCTTAGTCTGCCGAGTATTGATTTCTCGCTGTCAAGCACCTGATCGTTGTACTTTTTCAGCGACTGCAATGTAAAATTAAACTTCTTCATATCGCATTGTTATCAGGAAACCGCCGCCTTTAACAGCTTTATGGTATCCTCCATCGAGAACGATTCATACATTCCCTGCATCAGAAAATCGTTTATTTTGTCTATCTTCTTTATCGCCTCGTCAAGAGCCGGGTTTGTACCCTTCTTGTACGCTCCTATCGAGATAAGGTCTGCGTTGTTGTTGTAAAGCGCAAGCAGATTTCTCAGCTTTCCTGCCGCTTTATTATGCTCCGGGTCTGCAATTGCCGACATAAGACGTGAGATGCTCGGCAGTATGTCAATCGCAGGATAATGGTTCTGCGCCGCTATCTTACGGCTCAGCACTATATGTCCGTCAATTATACCTCTTACGGTATCCGATATAGGCTCGTTTGTATCGTCACCCTCAACAAGCACAGCATAAATTCCCGTTATACTGCCCTTTTCGAAGTTTCCCGCCCTTTCGAGCAGCTTCGGCATTGCGGCGTATATTGACGGGGTATAGCCTCTTGCAACGGGAGGCTCGCCTGTCGAAAGACCTATCTCACGCTGTGCCATAGCAAAACGTGTAAGATTATCCATCATCAGCAGAACGTCCTTGCCCTGAGAGCAGAAATATTCCGCTATAGCCGTAGCCGTCATAGGACATTTATTTCTCATCATCGCAGGCTGATCCGATGTTGCGACAACAACGACCGACCTTGCCATACCTTCTTCTCCGAGGTCGTTTTCTATAAATTCTCTTACCTCTCTGCCACGCTCGCCTACAAGCGCTATAACGTTGAGATCGGCCTTTACCTTTCGTGCGATCATACCCATAAGCGTTGACTTACCTACACCAGAGCCTGCAAAGATGCCCATTCTTTGCCCCTTGCCCATTGTGAGAAGTCCGTCGATCGCCTTTACGCCAAGCTCTATAGGCTCGTGTATTTTCGGTCTGGTGAGCGGATTTACAGGAATGCCCGCTATAGGCACTGTGTCTGTATATTCAATAGGCTCTCCGTCGTCAAGCGGATTTCCCAGTGCGTCGATTATTCTTCCTATCAGCTTGTCGCCGGCTCTCACATTCAGCTTGTCGCCGGTGTTGTCAACTATACTGCCGGGACCTATGCCCTCAAGGTCGGTATACGGCATAAGCAGTACCTTATGCTCGTTGAATCCCACCACTTCGGCAGGGATATGCGACTTCATATCCTTTGTGTAGATACGGCACACATCGCCTATACTGCACAGCGGTCCGCTCGCCTCGATCGTCATTCCGACTATCTTTTCAATTTTACCCAGATACTTATATGTATCGGTAGTTCTGAGTTCTGTCAGAAATCCGCCGAGATCCATGTTAAAGTCCTTTCAAATAAGGGAGTTATTCGCTTTGTTCTTCGCCGCCGTTATTGTCGGGTTCTGCCTGTGCCGCAGTTTCTTCCTGCTTCCCGGCCTTTTTTCTTGACGGCGCTCTGCGGTACTTTCCTCTGCCCAGCTCCTCTATCATCTTGAGCTGTGTCTGTATTCCGGCATCGGTAATTTCACTGCCGTTGTCAATTATAACAGTACCGCTCGGTGCGTCCTTAAGCACCTCGACCTCCACGTTCTTTACATTTGTGAACAGCTTTTTGAAATAGTCGGTATCCGCCGCCATTTCTTCGCTGACATCGGTCTTTGATAAGGTCAGCTTTACATATTCACTGCCACGGAAACTCTTTCCCGCTTCCTTTATCGTTTTCTTGACGACCGCCTTGTCCTTCTGACCGAGTGAGTTCAGCGTTATGCGGTTTACTATCTCCATTACCGTGTCGAATATCTCGACCTCGTAGCTGTCAAAAAGCTCCGCCTTGTCGCTTACCATCTGCTCGCTGAGCCTTTTGATCTCCGAGAGCATATCACGGCATTTGTCAAGCCCTGCGGCATATCCGTCCTCGTGACCCTTCGCAAAGCCGTCCGACCTGCTTTTTTCAAAGATTGCCTCAGCCTGCGCCTTTGCTTGTGCGGCATAATCCTGCGCCTGCTGTTCGGTTTCGCTGAGTATTTTCTGTGCTTTTTCACGGGCATCGGCAAGTGCCTTTTCACCCTGCTCACGATAATAGCTTGTTATCTTCTCTTTTTCCTGCTCAAGTTCCTGCCTGTGCTTTGCCGATGCTTCATCGGTGACCGCCGTATTTTCTGCGGTGTCGGCCGTCACTGTTTCCTGCAAGGGAGCTTGCGGTGCGACAGGCTTTACTTTTATTGAGTTGTCGATAACAACTGTATCTGTTGTAGGCTGTACGGGATAATAACCGCCACGACCCGCCTTGAATACGCCTGCCAAAATATATTCCTCGCTTTCGTATTATGCGATGATTTCGTCTTCCTTGTTGCCCTTTGAGATAACGAGAGTACCCTCGTCCTCAAGTCTGCGTATGATGGATACGATTCTCTGCTGAGCCTCCTCAACATCACGCATACGGACATTGTGAAGATACTCAACGTCTGTCTGTACACTTTCACGCATACGGGTAGACATATTTGCATAGATGCACTCTGCAACCTCGGGAGTAGACCCCTTGATAGCAACCGCAAGATCCTTTGAATCGACCTCCGGTATAAACGCCTGTATAGCCATATTGTCGAGAGTTACTATATCCTCGAATACGAACATCTTTGAGCGTATATCGTCTGCCAGCTTCGGATCTCTCAGCGTCAGTTCGTCGAATATGTATTTTTCTGTTGCACGGTCTACGTTGTTCATGACCTCCGCAACATAGTCTATACCTCCGACCTCTGTGGTGTCGGCGGTAACAAGATTGTCAAACTTCTTTTCAAGCGTGCGCTCTATAGACTTTACGACATCAGGCGATGCCCTGTCCATCTTAGCCATACGCTCGACTACATCTATCCTTGTTTTCTTGGGCAGTTCGCTTAAAATCGCCGATGCCTGATCGCTCCTTGCGTAAGAAAGTATCAGTGCGATTGTCTGCGGATGCTCGTTTTGTACCATTGCAAGCAGGTTTTTATAGTCTGCCTTGCGGACAAATGCAAACGCTTTTGTCTGGAACTGCTTTGTTATCTTTTCAAACAGCGCCTGTGCCGTCTGCGGACCGAATGCCTTTTCAAGTATGTCACGGGCATACTCCACACCACCCTCGGATATTACCTTCTGGGTAAGGCAAAGCTCATAGAACTCGTTAAGAACGCTGTCCACCACTTCCATAGGGTAGTAGTTCATTCTTGCTATTTCAAGCGTGATCTGCTCTACCTCCTCGTCGGAGAAGTGCTTGAATACCTCGGACGCATTTTCCGTACCGATAGAGCTTATGATTATCGCCGCCTTTTGTGCGCTGGTGAGTGCCTCCATATATATCCTTCCTTTATGCTGTCAATATCATTAGCCGTTTTTCATCATAGAACGTATGAGCTGAGCAACGACATCGGGATTTGTGCGTGAGAAATCCTTGATTTCCTTCTTGAGAACCGCACTCTTTGACTCGTCGTCATAGTCGTCAAGGTGCTGTATGTTGAATTCTTCGTCCGGCTGAGGCTGAGGCTCAAAGCTGAGAGCGGCAGATTCCTGCGCCGCCTGTGCCGCCGCTGCCTGTGCGGCCGCCGCCTTGGCTCTTGCTTTTGCACGTTTCTTCTTCTTTGCGTTGCTTGTAAGAATAGCTACGATAAGCAGTGCAAGCACAAGAAGTCCGAGCAGGAGTATGATATAAACCGTCCAGTCAACGCTTCCGCCTCTGTTTATCGTATTGCCGCCACCGTTAGTACCGTTGTTGCCGTTTATAACAAACGGGTAGTTTGCAACCGTAACATTTGCAACGTCTGCGCCGATAGCAAACGCAATTACTTCACGGAGCTGTTCCTTGTCCGCTTCAAGCATATTTACCTGATCTACCGTTACAGCCGCCGTTATTTTATCTACCGAATAGCCGTTCTTTTCAAGCTGTCTAATCTCGGTGTTTACAAGACGCTTTACGGTAATGCTGTTCTGATAGTAATATTGGTTATCGCCGTCGCCCGTGATAGTCGGATAGTTCGGTGAAATGTCGCTGTTGCTTGTTGTGCCTACAACGCCCGACAGCGAGCCTATACCGCCCCAGCCCTCGTTCTTTGTGGAGCTTTCTATCATCCCGCCCGATGTACCGTCCTCTGCTACAGACGGTGTGTAGATGGTATATTCCGACTTTGAGTTATCGTAATTGAGCTTTACGTTTACGTTTATCGTGTAGTCCTTGTACAGCTTTTTCAGCGTGTCGTTGAGCTGGCTCTTGAGCAGGCTCTGCATCTGCTCCTGGAAGTTCAGTCTTGACTGGTACAGCACGTCCTCCTCAACGGTCGTGTTCTCACCGCTTAGCAGCTTGCCGTCCGAGTCGAGTATTGATATGTTTTCACGCTCAAGACCCGGCAAAGAGTTCAGCACCAGTGCATAGATACCTTCAACCTGATCGCTCGTAAGCTGTGCGTCGTTTTTCAGATCAAGCTTTACGCTGACTCTCGGTTCTTCGCTGTCCGTGGAGATAACATAATTGCTGTTCTCCGGCATAGTGATTATAACATAAGAGTTCTTGACCGCACTTATGGTGTTGATGGCTTTCATAAGATGCGTCTGTAACTGCTGTATCTGAAGTACCTTCTTTTCGGTGTCGGTCGACCATATACCTATGCCGCTGTTCCATACGTCAAAGTTGAACGTTGACTTGGGGTATCCCTGTATACTAAGCTGCATTCTTACATTGTCCGCCTGGTCGCTCGGTACAGAGATACTGCCGTCCGTACCCATTTTTACGTCCGTTATTCCAAGCTCGTTTATTGCCGAAACGACCTGCGAGCTTTCCTCGCTGTCAAGTCCGGTATAAATAGCCGTATATCCCTTCTGATTAAGCACTATCGCAAGCACGATTGCGGCAACTATTACTACCGATACCGCAGTTATTATGAATATCCGCAGATTTTTCGCAAGCGAGCTCCATTTATCTTTGAATCCGCTCCAGAAAGCGGAAAGCTTATCCTTCATCTATATATGTATCCTTCCCTTGAAGTGTAGATCAGTATTGATCAGACGGTCATACGCATTATCTCGTTGTATGCGTCAACAGCCTTGTTCTTGACAGTAACAAGCAGATCCACAGCGGTAGCCGCCTTTTCAAGATTTACCTGTATCTGTGCAAGATCGTCGACATCGCCGAGCATAAGATCGACAGAATCCTTCTGTACCTGTGCGTCGGTTTCCTTGACGTTCTTTACAAGCGACTCAAAAACATCGAAGAACGTTGCCTCGCCGTCATCTGTGCTTTCGGTCTGCTTTTTCTGACTTATCGTTTCCATAGGGGTGATACTGCTTGTAAGCGGTACTATAAACATTTATATCAGTTCCTTTCGGGTATCGTTAGTTGTTTCCTATGCTGAGTGCCGTCTGCGCCATTGATTTCACGGCGTTCAGCACAGCAAGGTTGGCTTCATACGAACGTGTAGCTGCCATAGCGTCCATCTGCTCTTCCGCCACGTCAACGTTCGGCAGATAGTAATAGCCGTTCTCGTCTGCATCGGGGTGGGTCGGGTCGTACACGGGTGTGAGCGGTGTTTCGTCCTCGACTATCTCAGTTACAAGCACGCCCTTGTTTTTAGTCGCAGAAACAGTATTTGCAGGCACTCCCCCTGCTATTTTTTCTTTCCTCTTTGCTATAGTTTCCTCAAGCACAGAGTTGAAACCCTTGTTTTCACTGAACAGTACGACCTGCCTTCTGTACGGCGTACCGTCCTCCGTTCTGGTGGTTTTTGCGTTCGCAACATTCTGCGAAATTACATCAAGACGCAGCCTTTCCGCTGCCATGCCCGATGCGGCTATATTAAGCGAACTTAAAAATGCCATGCAAAAAACTCCTTTCTGTATGTCAAAAAAGCGTTGAAATCCGTTTCACTGTATATAATCCATTATTTTAAAGCGTCTGCTTTAAGGCGATAGCCGTTAATTGTGCGGTATTGCCTAAAATTACGTTTTCATTGCCGAACGCAGTCTTGTGAACTCTCCGTTCATCTGGTTCTTGAGAGCCTGATAGTGAAGCTGTACCTTTGCAAGCTCGTTTGACTGCGAATCAACGTCTACGTTGTTGCCGTCCGGCTGAGTGTTGGTCGCAGTGTCCTCGTACACTCTGGTAGCAAGCTCGACCTGCTTTGAGCCTTCCTTCGCCTTACCTCCGACGACGCTCGTGCTTTCCATTCTGTCCTTGAGTACAGCGTAAAAATCAAGATACTTGCAGTTATATCCGGGCGTATCCTGGTTTGCTATATTCTGTGCGATTATCTGCTGCTTCTGCCACAGAACAGACAGACCCTGTTCGGTGATGCGAAAAGCGTTTGTGTTGAAAAGTGCCATATATCCTCCTTTTCAAGCCGGTCCTTCTTCGGAAATGTTCCCGTGTCATAAGCAGTTAATACGATGAACGATTTCCGTATTTTGTATTTTGATGTAACAAAGTTACAATATGTAGAAAACCACCTTAAGTTATGTTAACATTATATGGTTTTTGGTGCGATTTTAACAAATTTCGAGTTACAGTTCTAACAACTCAATTGTATATTATACAACATTTTTTACCGTTTTGCAAGGCTGGTAGGAAAAATCTGTTGATTTTTGTACGATTCTCTAAAAGCGGTGACTGACAATATGCAACGGCTGTATTTTTTAGTCAGACTGCACAATCGTATAAGCTACCACTTCCTGTCGAATGTGGGAAGCTCGGTAAACGTTCTTTTCCTTGCCTGTCTGTAGACCATTCTTGTTTTCGGTCTTGAAACGGGCTTTGTTTCGGCGGCTTTCTTTTTCTCGCACCTTAGCAGATACCGCTTCTGAGCGAGCGAGCAGTGTCTGAAAATCGTTTTCTGCTTTGGAAAGCAATGCGGAAGCGTCAGCGAGGATATTTCCCTGAAGCCGTTTTCATTAAGCCACCAGCTGTCAAATTCAGGCTTGCCCTGCCTTATGTGGTATCCCAGACGGTCAGAATCGCCTTCGTAGCATCTGATTTTTCCCGTAAAGACAAGCCTGCCTTTTTTCACAGACAGCTTCATCTCGTCATACGGTATTATATACAGCCTGCGTTGTATCCCGCCCGTGTCCGCCGATATTTTTCCGCCGTACCTGCTGAGAATTGCGGCGGATTTCTGTATCTCGAAGTAGGTGCATCGTTTTATACGTCTTGACCGTGTTTCGCATATAAAGAACAAAAGGAAGGTGAACGCAAGCCACACGGCAACGCATATCGCAGGAACAGCAAGTCCTGCGGCGAGAAACCCCTCCGTCCGCCACATTCTTGTCTGTATTATCAGCGACATAAGGCTCAGAAGCGCCGGGAGCGCAAGCACCGCTCCGACAGCTACGCTTGCTTTCTCGCAGACAGTGCGTGCTTTCGATGTGTCGGCGTGAAAAAAATTCTGCATAGACCCTGCGGAACAACATTCCGCTACCGCACCTCCCTTACGACAAACTTCTGCTTATACTAATTATATTATAGCCGGCTTACAAAAGTCAACGAACTTTTCTTAATTAAATTGTATAAAAACAAGCTGTACTTTTTAAACAATTCGCAGAATTTTTAAAAACCGACTAAAAAACTGCCGATTCTGCTTGATTTATTGTTCAATTTATTGTATACTTAATGATAAATGATAATATAGGCGTGTTGGGTGCGGCTGTAATGCCTTTTCCCCGTGTCTTAAGGAAAGGGGAGTTGTGCTTTTTGAGCTATAAGAAAGAAGACTTTACTTCTTTTGAGATAACCTCGCTTGACGGTGAGCGGCTGATGTACACCGAGAGCAACTTCGACTTTCCGATAATGTATGACCTTAACGATAATATTATCGACAATATGCTGATGATAAAGGGACGGAGAATGCCCGAGATCGACACATCTCAGTATGTTTACGTCATTGCCCGTATGCGTGACGGCGACCGCTACAGATACAAGACGAACGTATCCGTATCGACCGACCGCCAGCTTAATGTGATATTAAGACCCGATAAGGCGGAGCTTCTTGAAGAGCGCAGAAGATATTTCAAGATAAAAACGAATGAAAGAGCGTTTATAACACTAAGAATGCAGGAGGGCGATGACAAGCCCGTTCCGCTTGATCCGCCTGCCGAAATATACATCAAGGATATAAATGTCGGCGGAGTATTTTTCATCTGCACAGACGCACGCAGGCATTTCGCCAAGGGCGACAAATTGCTGATGATAATCAATCTGTCCGGCTCACGCCTTGAGCTTAATGCGGAGGTGCTGAGAGAACAGGCGATAGATTCGCAGGAAACCGGTACAGGCTACGGTTGCCGCTTTATCGGTGTTTCTCATTCGCAGGAAGAAACTATTTCAAGATATATCTACAAGCTGCAGTTTGAAATGCTGCAGAAGGAACGTGAAAAACGTGATATGATTTGACAGATTTTAAATTAACATAAAATTATGAAACGGTTGATTGATATTGAATTTAAGGGTTTCGGAGGTTTTATAAAATGCAGTCATTAAAGATTAAAACGACTTTACGCATACTCACTACGGTTTTCGCCGTAATACCGATGCTGATAGTCGGCATAGTGGGATATTTCAGTATGACGGGCTTTGCCGCAAATTCGGTAAGCCAGTTTGCAAGAGCGGCAGGTGCGGCTCAGCAGGAGATAATCAATCAGTACATAAACGAGTGTATATCCGATGTTGCTTATCTTTCATTCAGCAGGTCTGCAGGAACGCTTGCAAAGAGCGGTCAGGGCGATGACGCAAAGTCAATGCTTTCGCTCATTGCCGAGAATATCGCCGACAGAAACAGCGGCTTCAAGAACCTTGTGATAACCGACCCCTCCGGCAATATCGTTTACGAATATGAGGATATACAGGGCATGAAGGAGAGCTTCTTCGGCTTCGAGGAGCTTGAGGGCTATTCCGAAGGCTCGACAAAGATTTCAAAGATCTATATGAATAACGAGGACTACGAAACAAGCGTGTTCTACGTTGCAAAGAGCATAGATGCGGACAGTCTTAACAATATCGACGGATTCGTCATAGAGATTATCGACCTTTCAAAGATAAACGAAATACTGTCGAAGTCATCATACGGCGAAGGCAAGGGCTATCTTTCCGTAACCGACGGCACAGGATGCGTGCTGAATTACGAGGGTACCGCCGTACAGAAGATAGATGATATTTCCGACAGCGGAATAATAGATGTTATGAAGTCCACAACTAAGCCCACATCGGCTGAAAATAACGTTGACTATAACGCAGGCGGTAAGCTCGGCTGCTACAATTATTTCACAGGTGCGTCCACGTCAAACTGGAAGTGGGTAAGCGTTTACCCTGCGAATATGGCAATGTCGCAGATTACAGGTCCTCTTGCAATATCGCTCGGTGTTATGGTGGTTCTTGCCGTTATATGCGCACTTCTCGGTATTCTTATCACAAAGTCTATCGTAAACCCGATGAACGAGATGGTAAAGGTTGCCCGTGAGATACAGGAGGGCGACCGTGACAAGCGTCTTGATATAAAGACACACAATGAGTTCAAGGATATTTCCGAGCTGTTCAACAATATGCTCGATGACGTAAGTATGTCTGAGGAGCTTCACAGAACGATTTCGGACATTTCGGACAATATGCTGTTCGAGTGGGATTTCCACAAGGAAACAATGTACGTTTCGGATAACTTCAAGGAGAAGTTCGACATAGACCCGTCAGAAGCTCAGCTTGCAAACGGTAAGTTCCTTGATAAGATAATGTCGGAGGACTATGCCGAAATCTATAAGCGTGATATAAGCACACTGCTCAAGAACAGAACAGGTCACAGCGGCGAGTATCAGATGACCACAAAAAACGGAAGCCTGTTATGGTTCTCTATCCGTGCGCTCTGCGTTACCGACCGTCTTGGCGAACCGCTCCGTGTTATCGGTGTCGTAACCGACATAGACAGCGAAAAGAAGCTTGAGCTTCAGCTTTCCGAGCGTGCAAGCTACGACTTCTTATCACAGCTTTATAACAGAAGCACATATGAGCGTGAGCTTAAGAGCGAGATTGAGCGTAGCGCACACTCAAAGGTTGCGGTACTCTTTATAGACGTTGACGACTTCAAGTTCATAAACGACCGTTTCGGACATTCCGTAGGTGACGAGGTTATCAAGTATGTTGCCGGCTGTATCAAACAGCGTGTAAAGGGTAGCGGATTCGCAGGACGTTTCGGCGGTGACGAGTTTGTTCTTTGTATCACCGATCCTAAGCAGATTGAGGAGATAGAGAGCCTGTCGCTTGACCTTATAGATGAGCTTTACGAGGGCTACCACTCCGAGCTTGCTAACGTTTCGATAAACGTAAAGGCAAGTATCGGTATAGCGTTCTACCCCGAACACGGCGATGACAGCAACAAGGTAGTAGCCGCCGCTGACGAGGCTATGTACTTCGTAAAGAAGAACGGTAAGGCAAACTACCACATCTATCAGCCCGAAGATTCAGAGATGGAAGATCTTCAGCACACATTGTAATTAAAGTAATCAGAAATATTCATACCCGCTTTTTCAGCGGGTATGATTGCTTTTATCTGTAAATAATTTGAAAATCTAAAATTTAACCCGATAAGGCAAAGAGAGGATACACTGTATGGCAGTTGTTATAGCGATAACAAATCAGAAGGGCGGTGTCGGCAAAACCACGACCTGCGCCGCATTCTGCGGAGGACTAACCGAAAGCGGTAAGAGCGTTCTTGCAATAGACCTCGATCCGCAGGGAAATCTCAGCTTCAGCCTTGGCGCTGACGCAGAAGAAAGCTATACTATGTACGATGTATTCAAGGGAAACTGCACCGTAAAAGAGGCAATACAATGCACGGATAACTGCGATGTTATCCCCGCAAACATACTGTTGTCGGGCTGTGAGCTTGAGCTTACAGGTGTTGGCAGAGAGTACCTTCTCAGAGAGGCACTGTCGGACGTTATGGACGATTACGATTACATAATGATAGACACCCCTCCTGCGCTTTCAATCCTCACGATAAACGCATATACAGCGGCGGACAAGCTGATTATTCCGATGATAGCCGAGATACTCAGCCTGCAGGGAATAGCACAGCTTAAAGAAACGATTTTCGCCGTAAAGAAATATTACAACAAGGATCTGGAGATTACAGGCATATTGCTTAATAAATATAATCCCCGACTTGTGCTTACAAAAGAAGTTGAGGAGCTTGCCGGAATGATAGCCGAACAGCTTGGCACAAAGATACTCAGTTCAAGGATAAGCACAAACGTTTCCCTGGCGGAAGCCCCTGCACACGGCATTTCCATAATGGAATATGCCCCACGCTCCAAGGCAACAGCAGAATACCGCAGTCTTATCAACGAAGTGACCGGTGTACCGATGAAAAAATCGCAGAGAAAGGACAGCAAACGTCCCGTCCGCAGACCGTCAAAGAAACAGTAATTCACGAAAGGAGCGCCTCCTGTGGCAGAAGAATATAAATCAAGCAAGACAAGACAGGTAATGAATCTTATAAACGCAAAGCCCTCAGGTGTCAATCCGTTCTTACCGCCTGCCGAGCAGGAAAGAGAGAAAAGATCGCTTGCCGAAGGCACCGTAGAGGACAAACTGCGTAACTATACACAGTCAAAGCGAGGCACATCCGCTCCTAAATCTCACACAAAGCATAACCCGATGCTCCATATCCCCGAGGACGATGAGCCACAGCAGACGGTTAAAAGCGTAACACGTCACACAGGACAGATAACGATAGACATAAACCGCATAATCATTGACGAGATACTTGACGATGCGTTAAGACGCTTCAACACCTGTCACTGCGAAAAATGCAAGCGGATAATATCCGAAAAGGTGCTTGACCTTGTTCCCGTAAAAATAGTAACGGTAACACAGGATGAGGAGCGTTCGGTAGTAGACGGCTATTGCAGCTATGCCCGAAAGGATATATACTCTGCAATCGTCAAGGTCGTTCTTGAAAACAAACGCAGACCCTTCCACAACGAACGGCTGTGAGCCGCTTCAAATTCCGCCTGCGGCTGTGTGCCGCATCAAATTCGCCGTTCTATTTGATTGAGCTTTGCCTGACTTTCGTTACCGGCGGGTTCCTTACGGAACACCATTTTGACGTTAAAATGGGAAATTAAAGTTTTGATCAATCTTTTTCAAAAGATTGATTGCGGTCATTTGTGTCGCTGCGTCCTTGCAGCGACTTTTTTTGTGACCGCTATCAAGCATCCATACTTGTGATTCCTAAGACAACGTCTTAGGTCGCTTTCCGCAGAAAGCGAAATTTCTTATTATAAAGCGAATTTTTGCCGGCGTGCCGCCGCTCCCGGTTCGCCGTTCTGACGGTTGGCGAATTGCGTAACCTTCGTTACTGTCGATAAACTGATTATTATGAAACCCCACACAGCGAAATATATCGCCAACACCGCTTAAAACAATTTCTATACTGA
>ULIW01028603.1_pt1 | contig 45144 bp, 35 predicted proteins | sample 1950451 | NCBI WGS metagenome assembly ULIW01 (sample SAMEA4835452, study PRJEB28245) | human gut metagenome | biome: gut microbiome; material: fecal sample | place: Denmark | collected 2008 | reverse complement strand
GTTAGGAGTTAGGAGTTAGGAGTTAGGAGTTAGAAGTTAGGGGATAATTAGGAATTAGAAATGAGAAATTAGGAATTGGAGATGGGCCTTGTAGGGCGTGGTCACCCGACCACGCCGAAACTACGCCGCATTACGCATTGTAAATCCTGTGCCGAACTTTTCCCCACTTGTAGGGGACGGCGTCCTCGACGTCCCGGACGGGCGTAAAATTATTGCTCATTTGCAAACAATTACGCCGTATGACCAACCATGGAACAAATCCCATTATGGCATATGTGTAATATGTCCCCCGGAACGGTCAAGACCGTTCCCTACAGATTGTTTTTAGGGCTGTGGCAAATGATTTGTGTTCCTCTCCGGCGGGATGAGGTCATCCCGCCCTACGAAAGCTTTTGCGGTCCGTGCCATCCACCCCCCGCCCCACCTCCAATTTCTAATTCCTAATTCCTCATTTCTAATTATCTCAACTCCTCCCTGCTAACTCCTAACTAAAGAACGGAGGTCCTGCAATGTACGGGCATTTTATCCAGTTCACCATCCCCAAAATTGGCCAGGCCCTTGTGGCGGTGGTGCTGTATCTGAATTTTCTCAAACTGCCGTTTGTGGCCTGCTTTGCGGGGGTGTATCCGGCGGTGTATCTGCTGCTGCCGCTGTTGCTGCTGGCCGTGATGTCCTGGATCGGGCGGGACCCGCTCGGCCCCGGCATGATTGTCAACTCCCATCTGACCGGGCTGTATATCGCCGGGGACGTTGTGGGCTTGCTGGCCCGTGCAATCGGCGGAACGGTGCAGGCAGCCTGGCAGACCATCTGGATGGGCGGCCTGCTGGCCTGGGTGGGCACGGCCGCCATGATGCTCTGGAGCTATTTCAAGGCTATGCGCCTGGTTACCACCACCTATCGCCTGCAAACCACCAAGCCCCTGCCGGGCGGCAAACTGCGGGTGCTGCAAATCAGCGACCTGCACCCCGGCAAAGGCGCCGTGGACCGCAAGCGCATCCCGGAGCTGAACCGCCGCATCCGGGAACTGAACCCCGATATGATCCTTTTCACCGGCGATATTTTTGACGAGCATGTGGAACGCCCGGATTTTGATTCCTTCAATGCCTTCTTTGCCACGCTGGACCCGCCCGGCGGCAAGTGGTTCGTGTTGGGCAACCATGATCTGTTCCACCACTGGCGGGAGCCGAGCTATGGCCGCGCGGACCTGGAGGGCGCTTTTGCGCGGGCACACATTCGCATTCTGGAGGATGTTTCCCAGCTGGCCTATGTGGGTAAAGATGCCACCCCGGTGCGCATTGTGGGCCGCAAGGACTGGCTGTACACCCAGGGTAACCGCTTTACCCCCGCCCAGCTGATGCCGAACGGCCCGGACAATGTGTATACCATCCTGCTGGACCACGAGCCGCGCGAGCTGAAAGCCGATGCCGCAGCCGGTGCAAACCTGATTTTGAGCGGTCACACCCACGGCGGTCAGATCTGGCCCACCGGCCTTGTGGCAAAGCTGTTCCGCTATAATGAACTGAATTACGGCATGAAACAGATCACCCCCGCCTGCGCCGCCATTGTCAGCGGCGGCACCGGGACCTGGGGCTACAAGATTCGTACCGAGGGCAAGACCGAACTGGTGATGGTCGAGATCGAACAAAAGAATGCTTAACTTGGATATATTAAAGGCAACACCGCACAATTCCCGCCTAGCGGCTTAAGCACCGCTTCGGCGGCTGCGGCACGGCATCTGCGTTGCCAAAATGCTCGATAAGACATCCAGTATTATCTGCGCTTTTGGCTTAGCAGCTGCCGCACCTCGCTCGCCGTATCGGCACTTAGAATTATGCGGTATTGCCTAAACAAATAATACAAACTGTATAACACTGCACGCGCAGACAACCGCCGCCCGGCGGCCCGGTTTGCTGCGCTGGTTCTGCCAAAATCGGATCGCATGGTTTTGCACCCACCTGGCCAGGTTTTTCCGGCGGATGGGTGCTTTTTGATGCAAAATGGCCCCAAAACCGGCAAAATAGCAGGCTGCAACCCAAAGTATCGCCCCAGTTGGTGGCGGCAACCGGGTGCTTTCGCTATAATAAGGCCAGCAAAACACAAGGGGCCGGACCATTCGGCCGGGTTTTGCCGGGCGGTGCACCGCCCACTGCAAGCTGTTGATAGGAGATTATAAAATGAAATATCAAGTATTTGGCATTCTTTGGACGGTATTCAATCTTGCGCTCATGCTGGTTATGGGCATTGTCGGTATCTACCTGCTGTGGCTGGTCATCAAGGCGCTGCGGGTTTACATCAACTCCCACGAAGTGCGGGAAGAAAAGAAAGCCACCCGCAAGTCCCTGGCCGAAGCCCTGCGGGAGAACCGTGTGCGCTGCAAAATGACCCAGGAGTTTGTTTCGGAAACCATCGGTGTCAGCCGCCAGGCCGTATCCAAGTGGGAAAACGGAGTTTCCTATAGTTAAGGATACCACACCACAAACCCACGCTTACATTACTTCCAGAACATTAAATTTTGGAGGTACATCCCATGAAACAACTGATTTCCTGTGAGTTTAATATCGACACTGCCTGTGTGGAGCTGAAATATTCTGATGGTAGCATGATTTCTATTGATTGTACCGCTGTTGAGGATGAGGTGGCAAACAGCCGTTTCCAGCGGTCTGAACTGGACTGGCTCATCTACAACGATCCGCTGTCCTATGCAGAATTGATTTTGAATGGCGATCCGGAAGAATACCTGCGAACCGTAACGGAGGCTCCACAGTTAGATTTCGATTCATAAGCAAAGCCGCCAGAGGCACATCCATGCGATGCTGCTTCTGGCGGCTTTTTTACATTTTGTCAATTAAAGCAAACACTACGGCTTGTTGCTCTTCACTCAATCTTGACCATCGTTCCAGGAGCTTCCTTTGTGAATCAGTCAGAGAAACCGGTGAATCTTCTTCTGCGAATAGCTGAGAAAGCGTGATGCCAAAAGCCATGCAGATTTTTTCCAACGACGGAATAGTGGGAACCATATTCTTGCGATACCACGAGGAGATCGTAGATTGAGGCAAACCAGAGCGTTCTGCAAGCTGATACTCCGTCCAGCCCCGCTCCTCTCGATATGTGGTTATGGCAGAGAGAATATCTTTCACCTGCATCACCCCTTTGCTTGTGTTCTTCGTAAATTATACTTTTGTTTGTCGTTGCTCTTTAATAATTTTAATCGTATAATTTTAACGATATACACAAGCAAAAGGAGAATGATTTCAGTGAGCCAGAAAAGCTGTTTCTTTATTGGGCACAGAGAAACACCGGAAGAAATTTACCCAGTGCTATGCGCCGCTGTTGAGGAGCATATAGTCCGCTACGGCGTTACTGAATTTATTGTTGGCCGTTATGGATGTTTTGACGGTCTTGCGGCAAAAGCCGTAAAAAACGCAAAACAAACCCATCCAGAAGTCGAACTGACATTATTGCTGCCGTACCATCCAGCAGAGCGCCCGATTCCTGTACCGGATGGATTTGACAGTACCTACTATCCTCCGGGGATGGAAAATGTCCCTCGTAAGGTTGCTATTGTCAGGGCAAATCGGTATATGGTCGATCATACTGATTTCCTCATTGCCTATGCGTGGCACCCTGCCAGCAATGCAAGAGATCTTCTCGAATATGCAAGAAAAAGAGAGGGCAAGGGATTAATCCATGTGACAGCCTTGCCCCATAACGATTTATAGGAAAAAGTCATTACTTTTATATAGTTTTTTATCTTGCGAAAAGCAATGACTTTGTGTTAAAATTAAATCGACATATTTTGCCGAAAAGAGGTGGTTTTGTGGCAAAAAAGAGGTCTGCTTCTACCGTGACGCCGGATTACGAAGCAATTACATCATTTCAAAAAGGCCAGGCTTCACGCATTTTTAAGGAAGTGAACGAGCAGGACAAAGTTTTGATTGTCAGCAAGCAAAATAAGCCGCAAAACGTCGTTATCTCATACGAACGGTATAAGAGACTCAGGGAAGAGGGAGCAGATATATGAACATCAACGAACAGGCCAATTTTATATGGAGCATAGCCGATTTGCTGCGTGGCGATTTCAAACAGAGCGAATACGGCAAGGTGATTCTGCCCTTTACTGTGTTGCGTCGCTTTGACTGTGTACTTGCACCTTCCAAGGCAAAAATTTTGGAAGCCAATAAGACTTTGACGGTCAGCAACAAGCGCCCTATCTTTAAGCGCATGACTGGTCATGATTACTATAATGTCAGCCAGTTCGATTTCGAAAAGCTGATGGATGACAGCAATGCTATCGAAGCTAATCTGCGGGATTACATCAATGGCTTTTCCGAAGATGTCCGTGAAATCATGGATAACTTTGAAATTTTTGGGGTAATTGATCGCCTTTCAAGGGCCAATCTACTTTATCTGGTTGTGCAGCGTTTTGCGGAGATTGATATGAGCGACACCCAGATTGACAATCTGGAAATGGGATATATGTTCGAGGAATTGATCCGGCGATTTTCTGAGCAGTCCAACGAAACCGCTGGTGAGCACTTCACGCCCCGTGAGGTAATCGAACTAATGGTAGAAGTGCTGCTCGATCCCGATATGGACGAAATTGCAAATACTGATGGAAAGGTCATCACCATTCTGGACCCGGCCTGCGGCACGGGTGGAATGCTGTCCGTTGCCCAGAACAAAATGGAGTCTCTGAACAGTACGACCCAGGTAATCCCCTTTGGGCAGGAATTAAACCCCGAAACATACGCAACGTGCCGTTCCGATATGATTTTGAAAGGTAATACCAACAGCCGTATCGTTTTGGGAAACAGCTTCAATGAGGACGGATTCAAGTCCCAGACATTTGACTATATGCTGAGCAACCCTCCTTTTGGTGTGGAATGGAAAAAGGTTGAGAAGTTTATTAAGGACGAAGCGGCTTCTCAAGGGTATCGTGGCAGATTTGGCGCTGGTCTGCCCCGTATCTCGGACGGCTCTTTCCTGTTTCTCCAGCATCTGATTTCCAAAATGAACCCGCCGGAAAAAGGTGGAAGCCGCATCGGTATTGTATTTAACGGTTCGCCAATGTTCTCCGGTGATGCCGGAAGCGGAGAAAGTGAAATCCGCCGCTGGATTATTGAAAACGATCTGCTGGAGGCTATTATTGGCCTTCCGGATCAGCTGTTCTACAACACCGGCATTACCACTTATATCTGGATTTTGACCAACCGCAAAGAGAACCGCAGAAAAGGCAAAGTGCGTCTGATCAACGGAGCCGGTTTCTTTGAAAAGATGCGCAAGGGCCTCGGCAATAAGCGCAACATGATTAGCCCGGAAAATCGTGCGGAACTGGTGCGCCTGTACAGCACCTACGAGCCGGATGAGAACTATATGGATCTGGATAATGAAGATTTCGGATACCGGAAAATTGTTATAGAGCGACCTCTGCTCGACGAAGATGGTACACCGGTAATCGACCGCAAAGGAAATAGAAAAGCAGATGCCTCCCTTCGTGACTACGAAATGGTGCCGTTGAAGGAAGACATCCACGAATATTTCCGTCGTGAGGTTCTGCCGTTTGTGCCGGATGCCTGGATTGACGAGAGCAAGACCAAAATCGGCTATGAGATTCCGTTTACCCGCTATTTTTACAAGTTCACTCCGCTGCGTGACAGTTCTGTAATTATGGAAGATATTAGAGCTCTTGAGGAACGCATCCAAGCGAGTTTGGCGGAGGTGTTTGGGCAGTGATAGAGCACAAAGAATTTACAGACATTCCAACTTGCTGGAACAGTTCAAAAGTACGGTACATTTATTCGATTACTAAAGCCAAAATGCCTACTGAATTGTTGGATAATCCTGAAGATGGTACTGAAATTTACTTGTCAATGGATGTTATCCGAAAAAGAAATGAAAACCTGCAGTATTCGCATACAGGTGATCTGGCGACAGAAGATGATATGCTCCTACTGTGGGATGGGAGTAACGCTGGAGAAATTATAGACAAGCACCCTCGTGGATTTGCTCCATCTACAACTGCAATATTAAAAAACATTTCCTCTAATAACCAACGTTATTGCTTTTATGTGATGAAATATCTGGAACAGTTTATAAGAAGCAATACTGTTGGTATGGGCGTGCCGCATGTTGATGGTGATTATCTGAAATCCCTACGGTTTATTACTCCTTCAAATGCAGAACAGGAGCGGCTTACAAACTACTTGGATCGCAAAATTTCTGTGATAGATTCAATTTTGGATAGTAAAGATGAATTGATTAATCTTTTGTACGAGCAACGAGTTGGAATTATTTCACAAGTGGTAACTAAGGGCCTCTATCCTGATTCTGCAATGAAGGATTGCGGCGTGAAATGGCTTGGACAAGTTCCTGCCCATTGGCAGGTTCTCACCAACCACCAACTATTTGCTGAACGTAACATCAAATGTACAGAACCGGATGCGGTGTTGCTCAGTGTTACTAAACACCTTGGTGTGATTTTACAATCACAGGCAGAGGAGCTAAACCTTGCCACCGTTGCCCCGGCAGAAACTACCGAAGGGTATAAAGTTGTCCACAAAGACGACCTGGTCATGAATATCATGCGAGCAAAAGATGGCAGCTATGGCGTTTCTGAATATGATGGCGTGATTTCTCCGGCATATTGCATCTATTATCCAAGACAGGAGATAAACCCCCAATACTTGTACTATCTGTTCAAAACGCCAATGTATATGGAAATTTTCAAAAATTATTCCACAGGTATCGCAGAACACCGAATGCGCTTGTATCCTGTGAACTTCTTCAAAATTCCAGCAGTGGTACCTCCTCTGGAAGAACAGAATGAAATTGTAGCTTATCTGGACAAGCGTGTGAAAGATATTGATGAATTGATTTCTCTCACTCAGCAACAGATCGAAAAACTAAAGGAATACCACCAAAGCGTCATTTCCGAGGTGGTAACCGGAAGGGTGGCAGTAGAATGAACTATCAAGAATTGTCACCGCAAGGCGAAACTTTGCTGAAAGAAATTATCGACCTACAAGCCAGTGGTCAGGACAATGCATCTTATTGGAGCAAGCGGTTTGATAGATTGTCCATGCAGGAGGATACCCTGCTCCGGGATACGTTTCGAGAGCTGAAAGAATGTGGTTATGTCCACATACAGTGGGCTGACAACATTCCATACTATCTGTCCCTCACAGTGGATGGTAAAAATTATTTCACTAACAAAAAGGCCGCAAAAAAAGCCGAAAGAAAACTCTCACGGCGGGAATGGCGGATTGCTGTCATATCGGCCATCATTGGCGGTATGGTTGGGCTGATCCCCTGGATTTGTACTTTGATAGGAGGTGGTCAATAATGGCAATCGAAACCAAAGAAATTACATTTGAACAAGAGATTGAATACAGCCTGATTGACCACGGCGGATATATCAAAGGGAATCCCCGTGACTATAATCGCGAATTTGCTATAGACACCAAGCAGCTCTTTCGATTTCTTCAAGACAGCCAGCCCGTAGAATGGGAAAAACTGTGCAGAAAACACGGAGAGAATGTAGAAACGGGTTTTCTGAAGAAGCTGTATCGTGATCTTGATACATACGGAACATTATATGTGCTGCGGCATGGCGTTGTAGATGCTCCCGCTAAACTATCCCTGTGCTATTTCAAGCCTGCCAGCGGCATGAACCAAACCAGTCAGGCACTTTATGAGAAGAACATTCTCTCCATCACCCGTCAGGTGCATTATAGCGTGAAAAATGAGAACTCCATAGATGTTGTGCTGTTCATCAATGGTCTGCCTGTTGCGACAGTGGAACTGAAAAATCCGATCACCGGTCAGACTGTCGAAAATGCAAAGCGTCAATACATGAAAGACCGTGATCCCAGAGAACTTCTGCTTTCGTTCAAAGCCCGATGCCTCGTTCACTTTGCTGTGGACACCGAAGAAGTGTGGATGACCACAAAGCTCAATGGCCTCAATACCTATTTTTTGCCGTTCAATAAGGGAAACAACGGCGGCAAGGGAAACCCTGTTGGGAACAGTACCTACCGGACTTCGTATCTGTGGGAAGAAGTCCTGCAAAAAGACAGCCTGCTGGACATTGTACAGCGATTTATTCATTTGCAGGAAGATAAAAAGAATCCCAAAAAGTCTGTTATGATCTTCCCACGTTACCACCAGCTGGATGTGGTCCGAAAACTCGTTGCCGATGTTTACGCAAACGGAACTGGTCACAATTATCTGATTCAGCACAGTGCAGGAAGCGGAAAATCTAACTCTATTTCTTGGCTGGCACATCACCTGTCTAACCTGCACGATAAAAATGACAAGGTTGTATTCAACAGCATCATTGTGATTACAGATCGCCTCGTATTGGATAAACAGCTTCAGGATACCATCTACCAGTTTGAGCACGTGGAAGGTGTTGTGACTAAAATCGACAACAACGCCGCACAGCTGGCAGATGCTTTGAACACAGGCAAGAAAATCATTATTACCACACTTCAGAAGTTCCCGTTTATCCTTGAAAAGGTAGATGATTTAAGCGGCAAGCGGTTTGCGGTCATTGTGGATGAGGCCCATTCTTCCCAGACCGGGGAAGCCAGCAAAAAAATGAAGGCGATCCTGGGAAACGCTGAGGGGCTAACGGAAGAAGAACAGCTCCAAAAGGTTGCGGATGAGGAGGCCAAGGAAGAACGCAAGCAATCCGACAGCGAGGATGAAATCGCAAAAGAAATGGCTACACATGGTCGGTTGCCTAACCTGTCCTTCTTTGCCTTTACCGCAACACCCAAGGCGAAAACGCTGGAGATGTTTGGAACCCCGGATGCAAGCGGTATTCCCCATGCTTTTCATATTTACTCGATGAAGCAGGCCATTCAGGAAGGTTTTATTCTGGATGTTCTGAAAAACTATGTGACCTACGATACCTATTTCAAAATCGGCAAGAAAATTGCCGATGATCCCCGCTATGAAAAAAGCAAGGCAAATAAGGCGCTTGGCAAATTCTTAAGTCTGCATCCGCACAATCTGGCCCAGAAAACCCAGATCATCGTAGAACACTTCCGCACTGTCACCAAAGACAAGATTGGCGGCAAGGCTAAAGCAATGGTAGTGACCGGCTCACGCCTGCACGCAGTCCGGTATTATCAGGAGTTTCAGCGTTACATCAAAAAGATGGGATACGAAAATGAGCTGGGTATCCTGATCGCTTTTTCTGGGACTGTTCATGATGGCGGCGAGGAATATACCGAAGTCAGTCTAAACGGGATAAAAGAAAGCGAACTGCCGGAAAAATTCCACAGCGGCGAGTACCAGGTGCTTTTGGTTGCGGAAAAATACCAAACTGGTTTTGATGAGCCGTTGCTGCACACCATGTTTGTAGACAAAAAGCTCAGCGGTGTAAAAGCTGTTCAAACACTCTCCAGATTGAACAGAACCTGCTTCGGAAAAGATGATACATTTGTTCTGGACTTTGTAAATTCTGCCGAGGATATACGAGCCGCTTTTGCCCCGTATTATGAAGAAACCAGCATTGAGGAGACAACAGACGCCAACATTGTATATGAACTGAAATCCAAACTGGATGAATTTCGTGTGTATTGGCAGAGTGAGATTGAAGCTTTCTCCAAAGCATTTTTCAAGCCTACCAAGAAACAGGGAAATATGGATTTTGGTGTGCTCAACAGTTTCCTTGATCCGGCAGTGGATCGGTATAACGGTTTGGATGAGAACGAGCAGGAGGAATTTAAGTCTACCCTCGCAAAGTTTGTTCGTACCTACACGTTCCTCACCAACATCATCCGATTAGATGATGCCGACCTGCATAAGTTCCATGCTTACGCAAAGTTTCTTCAGAAGAAACTTCCAAAGCGAGATGGCGGCGGTCCTATTTTTCTGGATGATGAGGTGTCGCTGCAATATTACCGAGTTCAGAAGATTTTTGAAGGGTCTATTGCGCTGGAGCAGAGTGAGCCGTTGCCCAATAAACTTCATCCCGGAAAGCCAAAGCCAGAGGAAGAAAAGGCTCCCCTGTCTGAGCTGATTGATAAAATCAACGAAAAGTTCGGCACAGAGTTTACCAACATTGACAAGGTCTTGGAACAAATTGTTTCTGATATGGATGCCAACGAGGAATTGCGTGTCCAAGCCCGCAACAATTCACAAGAACATTTCCGGTTTCCCTTTAATGATGCGTTCATGGACGTGGTTATCGGGCGCATGGCACAGAATCAGCAGTTCTGCGAAAGAGTTCTGGATGATGCCAAGTTCGGAGATACCGTTCGTGATTTGTTGGTAGGTGTGGTCTATGAACGATTGCGGAACACAACAGGGAGTGGAATCCGTCCATAGTTGTAGGCATTTATTCATATATTAGAGTGGTTTCTTTATATAATTTAGCATTACAGGTCAGAATGTATTGAATCGCTTTTTGTGCAAATTTCTTGCTGACTGTCGTATCCCACTCCGCCAACCGGATGATCTCCGCTGTTCCAGCCTCAAAATCAAACGAAATCTCGCCCCATTCGCCGTCGTTGTCCACCTGATACAGGTAGACAGCGGCGGCGATTTTCTTTTTGCGTTTGGTCTGGGATTTGCGTTTCAGGCGAATCATGTGAAGCACTCCTGCTTCTGTCAGCAGACAGGCTAAGCGCTCTACGGCTTTGTGATAGGCCCGTTCTGCACCACTGGCCGTGCTGCCCTCAAAGAGAACTGCCAGTTCTTCAAAGGTCAGTCGGGTGCTGATGGGACTGACCCTACCACAGGTCATACAGATGGCGTTTTGCTTTTCCAAAAGTGTCTGCTCCCGGTAATTCAGCTTTTCAAACGCTTCCCGAACAGCTTCAGCCTGGATGCCGTTCCATAGAATCTCCGCATAGTCCCAATGGTCATCCCGACTGACATCCTCGCCGGTTTCTTCGCTGTCCTCGTCCTGTACGGTTTGGTAAAACGGAACACGGCTGCGATTTTGCTTGGCCAACGCCAAAAACTTCGCTGCGGTCTCCTCGGTGCAACCATTTTTCTGGGCATATTTCTGGATTGCCGCCTGTTCAGATTGTCCGGATTGATTGTAGAGCCATGCAATTCCACGCACAGCTTTGTACTCATCCACATTTTCAAAGGAACCGGCCTCCTCCTGCATCCGACAGGTCAAAAGGGCGTTCCCGATAAAATGATGGGCATAGGTCAGAAAATCTGCCCCTTGTGCGGGATCATATTCCCGGAGGCAATTCAACATGGCAAGCACACAGCCCATTTTGTAGTCCAAAAAGCGTTCCGGGTCATAGCGATCCAGCCCCTCCCGCAGCAGGAAACGGCGAACACGACCATTAAGCCGGTTTTCATAGCAGTGCAGGAAAAAGGAGAACCAGCGCAATTCACGGCTCCTCACAGCCTCGATGATGAAGTCGTTCCTATTTTCCAGAACCGGCGGTTCCGGGTCAAGCTGAAAGATGCGTTCCACTTCCCGCATGGTCAAACCTTTGGGCTCCGTCAGAAAGCTGTATTTGGAACAGTAGCCGGACAGCTCCCATGTCCACGCTGTATCCATTTTCCCTCACCGCCTTTCTGGTGTTTCGTTACTTAGTTTTTTTGTACTGCTTTCAGCAGTGCTTGCTGGGTCATTTCCTGCTCATAGACAGTGCTGGCATAGCGCTGATCTGAAAGCGCACGGAGCATCTTATCTTTTGCCAGCTTTTTCATAGCTGCTGCCGTTCCTTCATCCAGCTTTCCACGGCGGGTGCTTTGCAGGATGGTGTTCATCCGGCGGGTATAAATGGCCTTGATGGGGTGATCGTCTGCAAGCTCCCGCTGCTCCCGGCCTCTCAGATTGCCGATTTGTCGGCACGTCCGTCCCCGCTGGTCACCGGGGGCCAGCCCGCCGCAGTATTTGGTATGCCGTGCGTCAATGGTGAGAAACCACCTGCCGCAGATGGGACATTTCTTGGGCGCATGGCCCACACAAAGCCCCTCAAACAAATCAGATCGGAACATCCCCACAAAGGAGACATAGTGCATCCGTTTGACCAGCTGCGGCTCTGTCTTTCCGGGCCGAGTGGCGGCTACATACTGCACCGAAGCATTGGTCAGGGTCATCCAGGCTGGGTTATCCAGTGACAGAGTTGGCTCACCTTTGAAGAACTGTCCGAACATTGCCGCATAACCGTCCGGGGTACGGTCATAGCCTGGCTCATTCAACCGCTCTGCAAATTTCGTCAGGGCCTCCTTGTATTGCCCAAGAGAATAACTCAAATGCCCCAGCACCTGCGCTATTCGGACGAGCATGGTTGCCTTGCTATGCTGACCAGTCAATGCACAAATCAGCTGCTCCTGCTGCGTAAGCTGCAAATAGGCTTTTGCGTCCTCCATATATTCTTCGGAAAAGATGGCTGCAAGTTTTTGCTCAAAATAGCTCCGATTCAGGCGGGAGAACGGTGGTGTCGCCTGCAAAAAGGAGATGATCTCGCCAGCGGCCTGCTGCACCTGCGGCAGCAGCTCCATATCCACGGAACCGGTGTTCATCCCCTGAAGCAACTGGTTCAGCACATTGCAGGGAGTATCCAGTTTTTCAATGGTACTGTCCGGGATGTTCAGCACCTCGCAACCAATGGTTCCTGTGGGCATGGTACACCCCTCATAGTTCACGGTGTCCTGCCAGAAATCCAGCGACAAAACCGCATGGTTGATGATCTGATCCATCTTCTCCCTCCTATCATGTTTTTTTATTTTTATAATAGCATACAATTAAATTCTTGTCATGTTTTTTGAAAATGCCTTGTCATGCCATTAGCCTGTTTTTTTCGGTTTTCCCCATAACCTATACAGAGGGGTGAGAAAACTGCCCCATCAAAAAGGAAATGGAGGGAATATGTATGAATCTGTTTGAAGTGGTGAAAGCCAATATTAACACACAGGAAGCAGCGCAAACGTATGGAATTGACGTCAATCACTATGGTATGGCACTGTGTCCGTTCCATAATGACCGTCATCCGAGCCTGTATATATCGGATGACCACTACCACTGTTTTGCCTGTGGGGAGCATGGGGATGTGATCGACCTGACCGCCAAACTGTTTGACCTTCGGCTGTATGATGCGGCCCGAAAACTGGCATCGGACTTTCACCTTGCACTGGACAAGCCCTTGCCGGAAGCAATTCGCCAAAAATTAAAGCACAAAACCAAAGCACAGCAGCTTCGTGAGAACGAGCAGCTGTGCTTTTCTGTTTTGAACCAGTATCGGCGGTTGCTCCTGGATTGGGAAAGGCAATATGCACCGCAAGCGCCGGAAGATGTGCTGGACGAGCGGTTTGTGGAAGCCTGCCACCGTCTGCCCTGGGCAGAGTATCAGCTGGACATTCTGCTGCAAGGCGATTCTTATGAACGAGGCGAAGTCGTGAGTGAACTAACGGCAAACGGATACATCTGCAAATTACAGACCCGCCTGAGAGAGGAGCGATACCATGAATAACCCTGTTTGGATTGATGATAAGGGGAAAATCGTCGAACCGGAATACTGCCGGGATTTCCTGTCCCAGCATCCCATGCGCTGTATCAACGACCGCTTTTATACTGTGGATGGCCCATTGCCCGATGAGAGCAAATTGAAGCGCACGATTTATGAGGAAATCTCGCCCTGGCTTCACGCCAAGGTCGCACAGACGGTGGAGCAGATAATCAAAGCGTTGAAGCTGGCGGCATACACAGAACCGTTGACCCTGCAATGTGACCGCATCCATGTGGCGAACGGCACTTGTTTCCTGGATGGCACCTTTACGGAGGAAAAAGAGTATTGTGGCAACCGCCTTCCGGTGTCCTATCGGGCAGATGCTCCTGCACCGGAACACTGGCTGCACTTCCTTTCAGAACTGTTGGAACCGGAGGATATTCCCGCCTTGCAGGAGTATCTGGGCTATTGTCTAATCCCCTCCACCAAGGGCCAGAAAATGCTCATGCTGATTGGCAAGGGAGGCGAGGGCAAAAGCCGCATCGGTGTGGTGATGAACGCCATTTTCGGGTTCAACATGAACACCACTTCCATCCAGAAAGTAGAGAACAGTCGTTTTGCCAGAGCCGACCTGGAGGGCAAGCTGCTCATGCTGGACGATGATTTGGACATGAATGCCTTGACCAAGACCAACTATGTAAAATCCATCGTGACAGCAGAACTGCGGATGGATTTGGAACGGAAGAGAGAACAGAGCTATCAGGGGCTGCTTTATGTGCGTTTCCTCTGCTTTGGCAACGGGGCATTGACTGCACTTCATGACCGCAGCGATGGTTTCTTTCGCCGTCAGATCATTCTGACCACCAAAGATAAGCCTGTGGATCGGTTCGATGACCCGTTTCTTGCTGAGAAATTGATTGCCGAAAAAGAGGGAATCTTCCTCTGGATGCTGGAGGGATTGCGGCGGCTGATCGCCAATCACTATCACTTTACCATCAGCCAGAGAGCCAAGGACAATATCACTTCCGCAGTTCGGGATGCCAACAACATTCTGGACTTTCTCGATTCTGAGGGTTATGTGGCATTCAAGGCCGATTATGAAGCCAGCACCAAAAATCTGTATGCAGCCTATAAGCGGTGGTGCGAGGACAACGCCGAAAACCCACTGTCACCAAAGAGCTTTGCAAACCAGCTCAGCCAGAACGCAGAACGCTATCATTTGGAGCCGGTCAATAACCTGCACATCGGTGGTGGAAAACGGTGCCGGGGATATATGGGCATTTATGTTCTGCTCTCGCCAATGGAGTTGTAAAGAAACTCAAAACCTTCTGTTCGTGCGTTCATGCGTTCCTGATTGGGTACAACCTGTGGAACGAAGGAACGCACGAACGCAAAAAATCGAAGTTCATTTTTTATTGTTCGGCTCAGAGGCCGCTCTAAAATCCGAACTTTCCAATCAATGGTTGTGCAAGCAGTGAAAAACACTACCGTAAACAGAACGCAAATCATCATTTGGTGATTTACAGAATGGTGATAGTGGTATGCGGAAAGGTAACTATTTTCACGGTTTCGCTTGCAAGCCCACCTAATCGCAAAGTCGATGGGGTGCTGTTACAGACAGTTCTTCATGGACGCAATCCTGAGTGATTTTTTGAATGTTATCTGTTTTTACCGAGCCATGCAGCGAATATGCTCCACAGCAAACCAGCTTTACGAAAGAATGAGGTGTTTTCTATGAAATCCAATTTGAGAAATGAAATCAAGTCGTACATCGTGCGTTCGGGCTGCACGATGCAGGAGGTCGTTGACCAGCTTTCCGAGGATTACGGCTGGAGCGACAGCGTTTCCAACCTGTCCAACAAGCTCCAGCGGGAGTCTCTGCGGTATGTGGAGGCGGTTCAGCTTGCTGACGCCCTTGGTTATGACCTTGTATGGCAGAAACGGGCCAAACCGTAACCCCTGTTCCCATCAAAAACAGCGAACCGCTTTTGATGGACAGTCAGCGAAAGGATGTTTTCGCTGACAACGAAGGACTGCGATCCGGTGTCGGAGAGCAGGCATTCGGGCTGGATATGGAAAAGGAGCGCAGACGGATTTTCCGTATCCAGCAGCGGTCATCGCAATGACCGCAATTCCCCCTCGGAGAGCCCCTCGGGAGAGCCCACGGCACTTTGCAGACCTCTGGGCTGAAAGTGTTATAGTGGGTTATTACACTTCCCGCAGGAAGTGTATCCCCATCCCCCAGCCGTCTGCCGCATAACAGAAAGGAGCTGATTTTTATGGCCAGAAACGATGGAATCGACCGTACCAGTGCCAGAAATGTGGATGTCCCGGACAAGGACATCGGCAACACCCAAAAGCACAATGAACGGGAAAAAGACAGCTACCGCAACCCGGATATTATCCCGGAACGTCTCAGCTATAACGTCCACTTCAAAAAGGCATCCGCCAGCTATACGGAACTGTTTGCACAGATGGAATCCTCCGGCACGATTTCCACCCGTGGACTGAAACCGGATGCCATTCACTATGGAGAACTGATTTTCGATGTGAACTCCGCCTATTTCCACAATCACGGCGGCTATGAGTTTGCCAAGCAGTTTTATGCCGAAGCCTACCAAGCCGCTGTGAAGATTGTGGGCGGCGAACAGTATATCCTCTCTGCCGTCATGCACGCCGATGAGATCAACCGGGCCATGTCGGAAGCTCTGGGACAGGATGTGTATCACTACCACCTTCATGTGGTGTACGTCCCAGTGGTGGGAAAGCAGATTCTCTGGTCAAAGCGGTGCAAGGATAAGGCTTTGGTGGGGACGGTCAAGGAGACCATTATGCAGGTCAGCCGCAGCAAAAAGTGGCTGTCCCAACCGGCGCTGGACGAAGCCGGGAATCCCGTTTTGCAGAAAAATGGAAAGCCGGTTCTAAAGAAATCCTACTCCATTTTGCAGGATGATTTTTACCAGCACATGAGAGCTGCTGGATATACCGACGTAGAGCGTGGAGAGCGAGGCAGCACCGAGGAACATCTGACTGTGACCCAGTTCAAGGTGGCACAGGAGCAGCAGCGGCTGGAAGATGTGACCGCTCAAATCGCTCAGACGGCGCAGGCACTGGACACTGCACAGGCTGCCGTTGAGAAAAAGCAAAAAGAGCTGCAATCCCTGCAAAAGCAGACCAAAGAACAGCGCACTGCCGCCCTGACCGTACAGGAAATCCGCTCCATGGGAAAAAAGACGATCACCGGCAATATCACTCTGACCCCATCCGAGTGCAGTACGCTCAAGGATTATGCGGTCAATGGGATTCTTGCCAAGGCGGAAAACAGCCGTTTGGAAGATAAGTTGCAACAAGCGCAAAAGAGTGCCGCTGTCTGGAAACAGCGGTATGAAAAGATTTATGACAAGTACCAAGAACTGAAAAAGGAAGTCCAGCCATATCTGGACGCTGTCAAGCTCGCACCCGAAAAGGTGCGGGCTTTTCTTGACGCCATTTTAACTCGGACCCGTCAAACAAGGCAGCACGATCAGCCTGTCCACCGTAAGCCGCAGGATATAGAGCTTTAATTGATGGAGGAAACTGCATGAGAAAACACAAAGATTTTATGAACGAACCCGACTATGGTTATATCGACATTGAATCCTGCTTTGAACCGATTTTTGAGCCGCCGGTGGAAACTCTGGAAGAATGGCGCAGCTTGGAAGACGAACCCGAATCGACACTGGAAAACACCTCGGTCTATGTCACAGAACCGGATGGCATTCAATATTTTTACTGCGGCAATACCCGGATTCGGGTATCCGAGCATTTCTCCCAGGCAGGCAAACCCATGGACAAGCTGATTGAAAATGTGATCCAGTATGCCGCCCGCAACGCCGGATAAACCCATTCCACCACAAAATGTCGTTGAACCACACCCACGCTTACGGTATAATATAAGCAGAAGTATTGTAAGCGTGGGTTGTTTCGATTAGAAGGAGGATTTTTACCGTGAAACAACCTTACAATACCGCACTCTATATGCGTCTCAGCCGTGACGACGAAAACTATGGCGACAGCGTGAGTATCGAGACCCAGCGCACTATTTTGCAGCAGTACGCAAAGGAACATGGTCTTTCGGTGTATGGCGAATATGTCGATGACGGATGGAGCGGAACGAACTTTGAGCGTCCCAGCTTTCAGCGGATGATGGATGATGTGGAGGCCGGAAAGGTCAACTGCATCGTTACCAAAGATCTCAGTCGCTTTGGCCGTGAACACGTAATGATGGACTATTATCTGGAATTTGTGTTCCCGGAAAAGCAAATCCGCTACATTGCTGTGGCCGAAAACGAGGACACCGAAAAAGGACTTTCGGATTTTGTGCCGTTCAAGAACCTTTTTAACGAATGGTTCGCAAAGGATACCAGCCGCAAGGTGAAAACGGCGCTCCGTGCCAAATTTGCTGCCGGAGAACGCACTTTTGCCTATGCGCCGCTGGGATACATCCGCCATCCCGAAATCAAAAACACTTTAGCCATAGACGAAGAAACCCGCTGGATCATCGAGAAAATCTTTGACCTTGCACTTCATGGGGCGGGTGCAGCGAAGATCACCAAGACCCTGATTGCAGAGAAAGTCCCGACTGCGGGCTGGCTCAATTATCAGCGGTATGGAACTTTCGCCAATATCTATGCCAATGCGCCGGAAGAAAAATCCTATGCCTGGACGATCGCTCAGGTCAAAAGTATTCTGCAAGATGAAACCTACATCGGCAACAGTGTACACAATAAGCAGACCAATATCTCTTATAAAAACAAGAAAAAGGTGCGCAAGCCGAAAGAAGAATGGATTCGGGTGGAAAATACCCATGAGGCGATCATAAGCCGGGATGTGTTTGAGCAGGTGCAAAAGCAGATCGCCAGCCGCAGACGGCAGCAGAAGGATGCCACAACGCAGATTTTCGCCGGTCTTGTAAAATGTGCAGATTGTGGCTGGTCTATGCGCTTCGGCACGAACCGGCAGAACAAAACGCCGTACAGCCATTTCACTTGCAGCCAGTACGGACAGATGGGGACACAATGCTCGGCGCATTATATCCGCTATGACACACTCTATGTCTATGTGCTGTCCAGAATCCAGTATTGGTCCCATCGGGCGCAGCTGAGCGAAGAAAAGCTCTTGCAGCAGATTTTGAAAAACGGTGACCGGGAACGCATGACTGCCGCCAAACGTCAGGAATCCGAACTGAAACGGGCAGAAAAGCGCAAGGCAGAAGTGGATGGAAAATTCGTCCGAATGTATGAGGACTGGTCTGCCGGACGCATCACCGAGTATAACTTCAATCTGCTGACTAAAAAGTACCAGGCAGAACAGCTGGAGCTGGAGGAAAAGATCAGCCGCTTGCAAGCGGAGCTGTCCGCAGAGCAGCAAACTGCCCTGGATGCCGAAAAGTGGGTCGCTCTCATCAAGCAGTACGCCAATCCCACAGAACTGACCGCTGAACTTCTCAATACCCTGATTGAGAAGATTGTGATTCACGAGGCCACCAAAGGTGCGGATGGGATGCGAGATCAGGAGATTGAGATTTACTACCGCTTTATCGGCAAAATTGATTAACCTGTATCCATATCCTTAACTTTGGGAAACGGGCACCTCGGACCCCAACACCTCCAACCTGATCGCGCTGGCCAAGCTGTATGGTATTTCGGCGGAAGAACTGCTGAAAAACGTGGAACACTCTGCCGGAACCGCCAAACCGAACGAAGGCAGCGAGAAAACCGTGTAAAAGAAAAACAGGGCATGCACCCCTTTTTTGCCACGTTTTGTTGCCCTGGCAACATTCAAAATGCCGGAAACTGGCTATACTAAAACCGTCGGATATGATAAAATATTAACGACCGATCCGGAAAACAAAAGAATTCCGGTACGACGCAACAAGAGGACGCCCGCAGGGCAGAAAAGGGAAAAGTATGAAGATCATTTTTTATGGCACCCGTGATTACGACCACCTGTATTTTGACGTTCTGGCCGCTGACCCGGACTATGGCTGCACCATCAAGTTCCTGGCGGCCAACCTGGACCCGGATACCGCCCAGCTGGCCGCGGGCGGCGATGCCGTCTGTGCCTTTGTCAACAGTGATTGCGGTGCCGAAACGCTGTCCGTGCTGGCCAAAGCGGGCATCAAGCTGCTGCTGATGCGCTGCGCGGGCTACAATAACGTGGACCTTGCCGCCGCCAAAGCCAACGGCATTACCGTTATGCGTGTGCCGGGCTACAGCCCGGAAGCCGTTGCCGAGCACGCCATGGCGTTGGCCCAGGCCGCAAACCGCCGCATCTGCAAGGCATATATCAAGGTGCGCAATAACAACTTTGCACTGGACGGCCTGCTGGGCCAAAACTTTTATGGCGCCTGCGCCGGCATTGTGGGCACCGGCCGCATTGGCGCCGCCATGGCGCGCATCTGCCACGGTTTTGGCATGAATGTGCTCTGCTATGACATGTACAAAAACCCCGAAGTGGAAAAGTTTGCCCGCTATGTTTCGCTGGAAGAACTGCTGCAGAAAGCCGACCTGGTCAGCTTGCACTGCCCGCTGACCGAGGGTACCCATCACATGATTAACAAGGATACCATCGCCATGATGCGGGATTCTGCCATCCTGGTCAACACCAGCCGCGGCGGCCTGATCGACACCGACGCCCTGATCGAAGCCCTGCGCGCTCGCAAGTTCGGCGGCGTGGGCCTGGATGTGTACGAGGATGAGGATGACCAGGTGTTCCAGGATTTCTCCGACGATGTGCTGGAAAACGAGGTGGTGCCGGTGCTGCTCAGCTTCCCCAATGTGGTCATTACCAGCCACCAGGCGTTCTTTACCCGCACAGCATTGCAGAGCATTGCGGCCATCACGCTGGAAAATGCCCGCGCCTTTGCCCGCGGTGAAGAACTGAAAAACGAGGTAAAAGCGTAAAAAACTATTATTTGTGTGCAAATGGGATACACTTGCCGCTATCGCACAAACAAAATTTTTCAAAAAATATTGTCAAATGCACTTTAGCGTGCTAATATAAATACCGGTGAAAGAAATAGAGGACCGCGCGCTTTCCGCCAGTTTCAAGGGGTCCGGCAGTGCGGCCGGAAGCGGAAAACAGCAGCCCACCAAAAAGGAGAGTGTATACCATGTCTATCAAAAATGCTTATCTGAACGAAGTGTACCAGGGCCTTGCAAAGCGCAATGCTGAGCAGAAGGAATTCCTGCAGGCTGTTGAGGAAGTTCTCGAAAGCCTGGAGCCCGTTGTTGAGGCCCATCCTGAATATGAAAAGGCAAGCCTGATCGAGCGCCTGGTTGAGCCGGAGCGCATCATCATGTTCCGTGTGCCTTGGGTGGATGACGCCGGCAAGGTGCAGGTCAACCGCGGCTACCGTGTGCAGTTCAACTCTGCCATCGGCCCCTACAAAGGCGGCCTGCGCTTCCATTCTTCTGTCAACCTGTCTATCCTCAAGTTCCTGGGCTTTGAGCAGTGCTTCAAGAACAGCCTGACCAGCCTGCCCATGGGCGGCGGCAAGGGCGGTTCTGACTTTGACCCCCACGGCAAGAGCGATGCCGAAGTTATGCGCTTCTGCCAGAGCTTTATGACCGAGCTGTACCGCCACATTGGCCCCGATACCGATGTGCCCGCCGGTGATATCGGCGTTGGCGGCCGTGAGATCGGCTTCCTGTTTGGCCAGTACAAGCGCATCCGCGACGAGTACTCCGGCATCCTGACTGGCAAGGGCATCCCGTTCGGCGGTTCCCTGGCCCGTACCGAGGCTACCGGCTACGGCCTGTGCTACTTTGCCAAGGAAATGCTGGCTGATGCTGGCAAGAGCTTTGAGGGCCAGCGTGTGGTCATCTCCGGCTCCGGCAACGTTGCTACCTATGCAAACCAGAAAGCTACCCAGATGGGCGGCAAGGTTATCGCCATGAGCGACTCCAACGGCTACATCGTGGACGAGAACGGCATTGACTACAAGGTCATCAAGGAAATCAAGGAAGTCAAGCGTGCCCGCATCAAGACTTACCTGGATTACGTTCCCACCGCTAAGTACGTTGAGGGCAGCAAGGGCATCTGGACTGTTCCCTGCGATATCGCTCTGCCCTGCGCAACCCAGAACGAGCTGCAGCTGGAAGGTGCCGAGGCACTGGTTGCCAACGGCTGCTACGCTGTTGCCGAAGGTGCTAACATGCCTTCTACCCCGGAAGCAATCGCTTACCTGCAGAGCCACGGTATCCTGTTCGCTCCCGCTAAGGCAGCCAACGCCGGCGGCGTTGCTACTTCCGGCTTGGAAATGAGCCAGAACAGCCTGCGCCTCTCCTGGACCTTTGAAGAGGTTGACGAGCGCCTGCACAACATCATGGTCAACATCTACAAGAACGCTGCCGATGCAGCCGAGCGTTACGGCATGAAGGGCAACCTGGTTGCCGGTGCCAACATCGCAGGCTTCGAGAAGATCGCCAGCGCTATGATGAGCCAGGGTGTGGTTTGATTTTTCCCCCCAAGCTTCAAACAGAATATAGCCTGAAATAACACACCGGGCCGCATGCAATATTACATGCGGTCCGGTGTTTGTTATGTGCTTAAAAATTACTCAAAAATAAAAATCTCTTCAATCGGTGCTTCCACCGTGTGGGAAATATCCACAGTCAGCTGCGCTTTGGCGCAGTTTTCGGTGCAACGCTTGTCTATCAGCGCGTGGGACATTCTGCCCTCAGGAAAGAGCCCGAAAAAGCCAAAGAACAAAAAGAATGCAAAGGGAAAACTTCCTCGGTCTGCGGGTAAACCCAGAACCTCAGCAACCCTAAAAATCCAAGCCGCTTGCCGGGAATTTTCGCCATCCGTTTGCACCGGTGCGCGGCAGGTGCTATACTGTTTACAGAACCCATGCGAAAGGAAGTAGCAAACGCCATGAACGATGCAGAACTGGACAGCCTGATGGGAAAGGGGGCACCCGTATGACGACCGCACAGCGCCGGGAAGAAATCTTGGCCCTGCTTAACCAGGCCGATGCCCCCATTGCCGCCAAGGACCTGGCCGCGCGGTTTGGGGTCAGCCGCCAGGTGATCGTGCAGGACCTTGCCGTGATCCGGGCATCCCGGCCCAATATCATCTCCACCAACCGCGGCTATATCCTGCAGCAGCAGGAAACCGGCTGCCTGCGGGAGTTTAAGGTCCGCCACACCCCGGAGCAGGCCGGGCAGGAGTTGAACCTGATCGTGGACCACGGCGGCCGGGTGAAAAATATCAGCATCAGCCACCGCGTTTATGGGCGCATCACCGCGGAAATGGATATCCGCTCCCGCCAGGATGTGCAGGAGTTCTTGCAGGCATTGGCAGGCGGCGCTTCCACCGTGCTTTCCACCGCAACGGACGGCTACCACTACCACCTTGTGGAGGCCGCCACCCCCGACCGCCTGGATTTGATCGGCCAGGCATTGCAGGATGCCGGTTTCCTGGCCCCCCTGCAGCCGTGGGAAAAAGAAAAGTAAGGGCAACACCGCACAATTCCCGCCTTGCGGCTTAAGCACCGCTCCGGCAGCTGCGGCACGGCATCTGCGTTGCCAAAATGCTCGATAAGACATCCAGTATTATCTGCGCTTTTGGCTTGGCATCTGCCGCACCTCGCTCGCCGTATCGGCACTTAGAATTATGCGGTATTGCCTAAGTAAAATAGAAAAGCGGCCGTTTGAGCTTTTGGGTTCAAACGGTCGCTTTATTTTTGGCTTTTTTCGCTGTAAGGGCTGTGTGGTTCGCCATCGGCAGGCTCAACATAGGTTATCAGGTCCTCAACCCGGCAGTGGAAAATCTGGCAGAAGTCGTCCAGCTTGGCCGTGGTAATACCCTGCCCCTTGCGGATGCGGTCAATGGTGCTGCTACTGATGTTGTAGTGGTTGATCAGTGTATAAGTGCTTTCCCCGCACCGCTTCATCGTTTCCCAGAATTTGTCGTATACAATCATGGTTACGCTTTTTCCTCGGCCCCAAAATCATACCCCATATCGCGGTACAGAGCATAGGCTTTGCGCAGGAAATCTTCGGTCACGCAAAAGTATTCGGCAGCGTCGGCAAGGGTGTCGCCGCGGCGCAGGCGGGCGGCAAGTTCGGGGTAGGGGATGTGCTTGAGCACGGCGGCTTTGTCGGCCCGGTATTCGGCCTGCGCTTTGAGCTGGTAGGGCGAATACGGCAGATAGAACGCGCCGCTGGCAAAGTGCCCGTCCTCGTGGATCAGGGCGGTGCGCACCTCGGCGGAAGAATCAAACCGCGCGGTGTTGATGCCCACAATGCGCCCGTTCTGCAAAGAAAGGCAGCGCATACTGCGCAGCGGGCATTCCGCCACGGTAATGCCTTCCCGGTCCATCTCGTCCAGTGTGGCTGCAAGGGTATATTTGAACATTCGTGCCCCTCCCGCAAGCGCAGGCCCGGCCAAAGGCGGCTTACTGCTTGCCCTGATTGATCTCCGCACGCAGGCGGATCAGGGTGGCAATATCGGCCTTGTCCTCTTCGGTCAGGTAGCGCTTCAAGTTCTCATAAGCGGCAATGGGCTCATCGCGGATCAGGTCCGAAACGGCATCCGTCTGGTCCGGCTCGGTTTCCAGCGGTTCATCCCCGGCAAGCTGGGCGATGGTAACGCCAAAATACTCGGCAATGGGCCGCGCATGCTTCAGCGTCAGCTGCTTGGTGCGGCCGGATGCCAGCTCCGACAGGGTGCTGCGCGGGATTTTCAGCGCGCGGCACATTTTGGTTACGTCAGTGCCGTCGCGGCGGCACAGCTCCTGGATGATATCATACATTCTGCTCATGGCGGGAGCCTCACTTTACCTGCACTGCGCGGGGCAGAACCGCGTAGTGATTAAATTCTGTTCCTGTATTCAGGATACCCCCGCCGCAAGGGAATGTCAAGCCTGCTGCTTACATTTTTGCCTTGGGTATACCTGAAAAGGCGAAAATAAACGGTTTTTCGCAAGTGCAGTTTTGTGGCTTGCGCCTGCAAAACAGCCGTGATTTTTTTTCAGATACACCCGAATACCCTCATTATACCACAAGGCAAGGGTGATAAACCGGACTTTGACGGGCACAAACGGAAAAAATATTGATTTGTGTTCCCAATTATGTTCAGGAAAGGGTATACCCCACACGGTAAATGGTCTGGATCTCCTGTTTCAGCCCCAGTTTGCGGCGCAAATGCTGGATATGTACATCCACCGTGCGGGTAATGCCGATGCAGGGGTAACCCCAGGCGGTATGCAGCAGGTCGCCGCGGCTTACAGCCTGGCCGCGGTGGTCAAACAGCACTTGCAGCAGGGCAAACTCCTGCGGGGTCAGGAGAATATCCTCCCCGTGGCGCGTAACGGCGCGTGCCTGCCAGTCAATATTCAAATCCTTGTAATGCGTTGCGGTATAAGTGCTGTGCATTCCCATACGATAACCTCCTTTGGCGGAAAATTTCAACTTTCTATAATATATAAACGAGGTATGTAACCAAGATGTTACAACTGTAAATGTAAAAGATTTATGTCTTTGAACAATGTTTTCAACTTTTCCACAGTGGAAACGGTAGGAAAATCTGTGAAAAACGTTGAAAACTCAGAGTTGCAAAATTGCGCAGGAATAGATGACGAAGTATCGTGCGATTATTTTGCAGAGATAGTGGAAAACTGACCGTAAACAGGAGAAATTATCCGCAAAAAATGTGGTCGATGTTGAAAACTGCCCTGTGGCAGGGTGGGAAATGGGGAACTTTTGCGGGAAATATTGTGCGCGGGAGGGAGACATGGGACGGTTGACGGGAAAATAAAGGGGTAGGGCGGGGTGACCTGACCCCGCCGGAACTTTGCCTGGTTGCAAGTGAAAACTGGCGCAAGGAACAAGAAAAAGAGCATGTGCCCCATCCCTCAAAGATGTAAGCACATGCCTTTTTCTATTTCTATAATTCTATTCTATCGCCATTAAAGTTTTTCGCCAGAACTTTTTTCAAAAAGGCCGCCAATCTCCCATAAATAAAACCTCACATCTTCGGGAAGATAATGCGGATGGTGGTGCCGGTGCCAACGGTGGATTCCAGATCAATGCGCGCACCGTGCAGAACAGCGATATGCTTGACAATGGCGAGCCCCAGGCCTGTTCCGCCGGTTGCCTTGGAGCGGGATTTGTCCACTCGGTAAAAGCGCTCAAACACGCGGCTCTGGCTGTCCTGTGGGATGCCGATGCCATTGTCCTCCACGCAGAAATACGGGCAGCCGTCCGCATTGGTGCCGCAGCTCAGCTCCACATGGCCACCCGGCCGGTTGTAGCGGATGGCATTGTCGCACAGGTTGGTTACAAGCTCGGTCAACAGGTCGTGGCTGCCGCGCACCGTAACGGGCTGTACTTTGTATTGCAGCGTAATGTAGGCTTTGCGGGCGTTCACCGTCATGTTGGTGGCAACATCCTTGACCAGCACGCCAAGGTCCACCGGTACAAAATCGGCGGTGGGGCTGTTTTCCTGCTGCTTGCTCATGCCGTCCAGTTCCGAAAGCTGCAAAATATCCGATACCAGCGTGATCATGCGCTGGGCTTCCTTGTGGATACGGTGGCCAAAGGTGGGAATGTCCTCCTGTTTTGCCATGCCGTTTTCAATCAGCTCTGCATAGCCGGAAATGCTTGTCAGCGGGGTTTTCAGCTCGTGGCTGACATTAGCGGTAAACTCCCGGCGGATGGTCTCATTGTCCTCCCGCAGCTTGCGGTCAGACTGTACCGTGTGCGCCAGCGGGATCAGCTCCTCATACGGCACATTGGCCTCGATGCAGTCCAGGTGCTCCGCCATTCGGGTGATGGGCTGCACCAGATGCTTGGTAATGACCTGCGCCAGCACCAGCGCCAGAATGATGATAAGGATGCACCCGGCCACCAGAACGGGCAGCACGCGGTTGTAGCTGCTCCACATGTTGCTGGTTTCGTCCGCCAGCCGCAAAACGCTTCCGTCCGTCAGGCGCACGGCATAATAATGGGTGTCGTACCCAAGGGTTGCACTGCGGCGCACGCTGGCACCAGTGCCCTCTGCCATAGCCTGCTGGATCTCTGGGCGGTTGGCATGGTTGGGCAAGGTGCTGGGATCAGCAGTGGCAGAATCGTACAAAACGGTGCCATCCTGGGCCACAAGGGTCAGACGCAGGCCGTCTGCATACTGGGCCAGCTGCTCTGGCTGTGGGTCGGCAGAATGCTCATACCCCACCGCAATAGCTTCCACCGTGCGGGAAAGGTCGGTGTCAAATTGCTCGGCAAAAGCGTGTTGGAACAGCAGCGCTGCCCCTACCACGCTGAGCAGGAGGGACAAAATACCCACAGCCATCAAAGTGGTGCGCAACAGGTGAGCCATGCTGCGCGGCGCAGTGATGTGGGCGGTTTCGGCGGTATCAGGCATCTTCCCCGGCCTCCGTGCCCTTGGCGGACAGTTTGTACCCCACCTTGCGCACGGTGCAGATGGCGTCCCCGGCGTGGCCCAACTTTTGGCGCAGGGTCCGCACGTGCATGTCAATGGTGCGGCTTTCCAACAGGTCGTCGGTATCCCACACGGCTTTCATGATGCGCTCGCGGGCCAGAACTTCTTCGGGATGCTCCAAAAAGAAATGCAGCAGCGAATATTCCTTAAAGGTCAGCTCCACCGGCTCACCGTCCACCGTAACGGTGCGGGCAACGTCATCCAGCGTGATGTCTCCAAACCGCAGGGTGGTGGTGCTGGCTGGTGCGGTGCTGGCGCGGCGCAGCACCGCCTTGACGCGGCTGATGAACTCCATAATGCCGAACGGCTTGCAGAGGTAATCGTCTGCACCGTGGTCCAGCCCTTTTACCACATCAATCTCGCTGGTTTTGGCTGTGACCATGATGACTGGTACGGTGCGGGTCGCGGCGGTCTCCCGCAGGCGGCCCAAAATCTGGTAGCCGTCCTCATCGGGCAGCATAACGTCCAGAATCACCAGGTCGGGCACGGTCTCCCGCATGGCAGCCCAGAAGGAAGCCCCGTCCTCAAACCCGCGGACGGTGTACTGGTTGGTTTGCAGAGCATACTGCTCCAGCTCACGGATGGATGCGTCATCTTCAACAATATAGATCATAAGATCCTCCAAACAAACAGGCCGAAACCTGCGATATGCCACAGGTCCCGGCCCATTTTACAGGGGAAAGCCCTGCGATAATTATTTTTTCTGCTCCGGTGCAGCGGCAGTTCCGCTGGGGCCGGGCTCAAAGGTATAGCGGCCGCGGTAGCGCTCATAGCGCTTTTCAAAACTGGGGCTTTCACCGTTTTTGATGTGGTTCAGGTATTCATGGGTATCAAAGCGGTCCTCCGATACTTCAATCATGGCAACGGCAATGTTGGAGCAGTGGTCCGCAATGCGCTCATAGTTGGTCAGCAGATCATCCAGCACAAAACCGTACTCAATGGTGCAGGCGCCGGCCTGCAGGCGGGCAATATGGCGGGTTTTGACTTCGCGCACCAGGCCGTCCACAACCTGCTCCAGCGGCTCGATCTTGCCGGCGGCGTAACAGTCGTTCTTCTGGAACGCATCCACGGTGCGGTTCACGATATCCTGAACGGCGGCCTCCAGAACGGAAAGATCGTCGATCGCTTCGTGGCTGAAGTGGATGGATTTTTCCTGAATTTCCTGCCCGGCCTTGAGCAGGTTGACCGAGTGGTCAGAGATGCGCTCCAGGTCATTGATGGTGTGCAGCAGGGTGTTGATGGTGCGGTTGTCCTCGCGGGAAAGTGCCTTGGCACTCAGCTTGACCAGATAGGTACCCAGAACGTCCTCGTAATGGTCCACAGCGTCTTCTTTGCGGTTCACCTCGTCGGCAATGGCTTCATCCCACTTGTGGGTCAGGGACATGGCCTGCAGCAGGGAGGTGCGGCAGATCTCGGCCATATCGCCGCCGGTCAGCATAGCGCGGCCAACGGCAACGGACGGGGTGGAAAGCAGGCGTTCGTCCAGCAGGGAATGCTGCTCGCCCGCCTGATCCTTGCTGTCCGGCACGGTCAGGATGGCCAGCTTTTCCAGCACGCGGTTGAACGGCAGCAGGATGGCGGTGGTCACAATGTTGAATATCGTGTGCACAATGGCAATGCCAAAGGTGTTGGCGGTTTCGTTGTAGAACGAGAATCCCAACAGCGCATGCAGCCCGTAAAAACCGCACAGGAACACCAGCGTGCCGATGAGGTTAAAGTACAGATGAACAAATGCGGTGCGCTTAGCATTTTTGTTGGCACCGGCAGAGGAGATCAGCGCGGTAACGGTGGTGCCGATGTTCTGGCCCATGATGATGGGAACTGCCGCCGCATAGGTGACGGCACCGGTGGAGGTGAGGGCCTGCAAAATACCCACCGAAGCGGAGGAAGACTGCAGCACAGCCGTCAGCACGGCACCGGCTAGCACGCCCAGAACCGGATTTTTGAAGCTCAGAAACAGGTCCATGAACCAGGGCTCATCGGCCAGAGGACTCATGGCGGTGGACATGGTGTTCATACCGGCCATCAGGACGGAAAAGCCCACCATGATCTTGCCCACGCCGCTGCGGCGGTCCTTATCCTTGCCCAGCATATAAAGGAAGATGCCGATAAAGCCAAGGATGGGGGCCCACGCGTTGGGGTTCAGCATCTGGATGGCGAAGGAATCACCCTCCAGGCCTGAAAGCGAGAGCAGCCAGCCGGTAACGGTGGTACCGATGTTGGCGCCCATGATGACGCCGATGGCCTGGTGCAGCTCCATCAGGCCGGAGTTGACAAAGCCGACCGCCATAACGGTGGTGGCACCGCTGGACTGGATCACTGCAGTGATGACCATGCCCAGCAGCAGCCCGCGCACCGGGCTGGCCGTCATTTTGGAAAGGATGCCTTGCAGTTTGCTGCCAGCGGTCTGCTCAAGGGCTTTGCCCATGAGGTCCATGCCGTAAAGGAACATGGCAATACCGCCCATCAGCGTGAACACATTAAAAATGCTCATACAGGGGGTTACACTTCCATTTCTCTTTTGTTATGTTTTCATTGTTGGGTGCAGCCGCACCCGGAGCAAAACCGAATCAAATCGTTTTGCACATGCCCACAATGGCACGATACCGTTACCTATTATAATAGAAAACAGGGCTTTATGAACACCAAAAGCCAGTAAAAGAATTGTAAAGACTGTGTAAAATGTCGAATCAACGCAAGAAAACTGCTAAAATTGGCACATTGTAAAAATTTGGCGTATTGATTTTGGGCAACTTTACACAAACTTTGCAAAAGGGAAGTTTCCATTACCAAAGCTTTACCCGGATTGTACTGCACTATGGTCGATACTGGGGAAACAGCGCGGTACAATAAATACGCACTCAGGAAGAACGAATAGGAAAACACGAACCCCTGAGCGAATGTGTGAGATAGAATAACAGATACAATTAAGGGAGAAGAAAGTTTATGTTAAAGCGTAATGTTTCCGTTGCAGTTGCTGCTGCTCTGGCTCTCAGCCTGGCCGCCTGTGGTTCCAGCCCGGCATCCTCCGCTGCTTCCAGCGAAGCAGTTTCCAGCGAGGCCGTCTCCAGTGAGGCTGCTTCCAGTGAAGCCACTGCTGCACCGGCTGCCGGCGATTTCGATGTCGATCAGGACATCACCGTGATTTCCCGTGAGGATGGCTCCGGCACCCGCGGCGCTTTCATCGAGCTGACCGGTGTGGAAGCCAAGAACGATGCAGGCGAAAAGGTTGACAACACCACCGAGGCGGCTGCCGTCCAGAGCTCCACCAACGGCGTTCTGACCGCTGTTTCCAACGATGAGACCGCAATCGGCTACATCAGCCTGGGTTCTCTGAACAATGATGTCAAGGCTGTCACCGTGGAAGGCGTTGCCCCCAGCGCTGACACCGTGAAGGATGGTACTTACACCCTGGCTCGTCCGTTCAACATCGTTACGAACGGCGAAGCTGCCGACCCCGTTGCCGTGGACTTCATCGCTTACTGCATGAGCACCGACGGCCAGGCCCTGGCCACCGAGGAAGGCTACATCGGCGATGTTGGCGCTGATTACACCAGCACCCAGCCCGCAGGCAAGATCGTGGTTGGCGGTTCCACCTCTGTTTCCCCGCTGATGGAAAAACTGATCGAAGCTTATAAGACCGTGAACCCCAACGCAACCCTGGAACTCCAGACCAGCGACTCCACCACCGGCGTTTCCGGCGCACTGGATGGCACTTACACCATCGGCATGGCCAGCCGTGAGCTGAAAGATTCTGAGGTTGAGGGCGGCGCAAAGGCAACTGTCCTGGCAAAGGATGGCATTGCTGTTATCGTCAGCAACGACAACCCCACTGACAACCTGACCGTTGACCAGATCAAAGGCATCTACACCGGCGAGCTGACCACCTGGGCAGACGTTCAGTAATCCCCCTTTCTAAAAAAGACGGCTGTTGCGGCGGCAAAAGGCGGCAACGGCCGTTTTTTGAAAGCCATCGGTATATAGTTCCTGAGCAAAGACAGGAGAGTATGGGAAAATGAAAACAACAACTTCGCACCTGAAAGAGATCATCATGCAGGGTGTATTTACCGCCTGCGCGTGCATCTCCATTCTGGCCGTGGCGCTGATCTGCATCTTCTTATTTGCAAACGGCCTGCCCACCATTTTTGAGATCGGCCCCCTCAAGTTCCTGCTTGGCACCACCTGGAAACCCGGCAACAACCTGTACGGCATCCTGCCCATGATCCTGGGGAGCATCTATGTCACCGCAGGCGCGATCATTGTGGGGGTGCCCATTGGGCTGCTGACGGCCATCTATATGTCCCGTTTTGCATCGCCCCGTATCAACAAGGTGCTGTTGCCGGCGGTACAGCTGCTGGCCGGTATTCCCTCGGTCGTGTACGGCTTCTTCGGCATGATCGTTATGGTCCCGGCGGTGCAGGCTATGGTCAAATCGGACTTTTTCAAAACTGTGCTGCACGTGAAAAGCGGCAAGGGCATGAGCCTGTTTACCGCCAGCCTGCTGCTGGGCATCATGATTTTGCCCACCATCATCACGGTCAGCAAAACCAGCCTGGACGCTGTGCCCCAAAGCTATTACGAGGGCAGCCTGGCTCTGGGTGCTACCCATGAGCGCAGCGTGTTTTGCGCGGTGCTGCCCGCCGCCAAAAGCGGTGTAATGTCCGCTGTAATCCTGGGTGTTGGCCGCGCCATCGGCGAAACGATGGCCGTTGTGATGGTTGCCGGCAACCAGACCTGGATGCCCAAGGGCTTGTTCCAGGGTCTGCGCACGATGACCTCCAACATCGTCATCGAGATGGGTTACGCTGCAGACCTGCACCGCGAAGCGCTGATCGCAACCGGCGTTGTGTTGTTCGTTTTCATTCTGCTGATCAATCTCTGCTTTAGTTTGGTAAAGGGGGGCGAAAAGAATGGCTGATTTTGCTGCAACCGCCGGTAAAACCGATGATATGACCCACGCAAATGCAAAAATCGTTCCCCCCGCCCGCCACGAAAACCGCATGGCGGCCCGCGCGTATGCCCTTGTCATGCGCTGGCTGGTGCGGCTGGCGGCCCTGATTACCGTGGCGATCCTTGTGTTCCTGATCGGCTATATCCTGGTCAACGGTATTCCCAACCTCAAGCCGTCCCTGTTTGAGTGGACCTATAATTCCGACAACGTATCCCTGATGCCCGCGCTTATCAATACCATTCTGATGACGGCGTTCTCGCTGGCCATTGCCACACCGCTGGGCATTTTTGCTGCGGTCTGGCTGGTGGAATACGCCAAACGCGGCAGCAAGCTGGTCAAGGTGGTGCGCATCACCACCGAAACGCTGCAGGGCATCCCCTCCATCGTATACGGTCTGTTCGGTATGCTGTTCTTTGTCATGCAGCTCAAATGGGGCTACAGCCTGATCGCCGGTGCCTTCACGCTGGCCATCATGGTGCTGCCGGTCATCATGCGCACCACCGAGGAAGCGCTGCTTGCAGTGCCGGATTCTTACCGCGAGGGCAGCTTTGGCCTGGGGGCCGGCAAGCTGCGCACCGTATTCACCATTGTGCTGCCCAGCGCCATGCCGGGCATCCTATCCGGCGTGATTTTGGCAACGGGCCGCATTGTAGGCGAAACCGCGGCCCTGATCTACACGGCCAGCACCGTTGCCGCCGTGCCCGCCAGCGTGTTCAACTCCACACGTACCCTTGCCACCCATATGTATCTGCTTTCCAACGAGGGCCTGCATATCAATGAAACCTACGGCACTGCCGTGGTGCTGTTGATCCTGGTGCTGCTCATCAACAGCCTGTCCAGCTTTATTGCCGGCCGCCTTGCCAAAAAGTAATGCCGAAAGGAACTGCATGATGAATAAATTCGAAGTTAAAAACATGGACCTGTATTACGGCAGCTTCCATGCACTGAAAAATATCAATATTGCCATCCCCGAAAAAGAGATCACGGCGTTCATCGGTCCTTCCGGCTGCGGCAAGTCTACTTTTCTGAAGAGCCTGAACCGCATGAACGACCTGGTGGAAGGCTGCCGCATTTCCGGCGATATCCTGCTGGACGGTGTGGATATCTATAAGGATAAGATGGATGTCAATGTGCTGCGCAAGCGGGTTGGCATGGTGTTCCAGAAGCCCAACCCCTTCCCGATGAGCATTTACGATAACATCGCCTACGGTCCCCGCACCCACGGTGTGCGCAGTAAGGCGCAGCTGGATAAAATTGTGGAAAAAAGCCTGCGCGGCGCTGCCATCTGGGACGAAGTGAAGGACCGCCTGAACAAAAGCGCGCTGGGCATGTCCGGCGGCCAGCAGCAGCGTTTGTGCATTGCCCGCGCCCTGGCGGTGGAGCCGGAAGTTCTGCTGATGGACGAACCGACCTCTGCCCTGGACCCCATCTCCACCTCCAAGGTGGAAGAGCTGGCTCTGGAATTAAAGGACCGCTACACCATCGTAATCGTGACCCATAACATGCAGCAGGCCGCCCGTATTTCAGATAAGACGGCGTTCTTCCTGCTGGGTGAGCTGGTGGAAATGGGCGATACGGAACGCCTGTTCTCCACCCCTGAGGACAAGCGCACGGAAGATTATATTTCCGGCCGTTTTGGTTGATCGGAGGAGCAATACCATGCCTAGTGTGCGTAAATCTTATGATGAAGAGCTTTTGCAGCTGGATACCTTGCTGGCCCGCATGGGTCACGAAGCCGGTGCCGCCATTGAAAGCGCACTGACTGCCCTGCGCAATGATGATATTGAACTGGCCCGCAGCGTGGTTGCGCGGGACAGCCAGATCGACGCAAGCGAACACGAGATCGAACACCGCTGCCTGCAGCTGCTGCTGCGCCAGCAGCCGGTGGCTTCGGATCTGCGCAAGGTCAGTACAGCCCTGAAAATGGTAACGGATGTGGAGCGCATCGGCGACCAGGCTAGCGATATTGCGGAGCTGGTGCTGCACCTGCACGCCAAATCCACCGATGCCGTGGGCGTGCTGGAAGATATCCTGAAAATGGGCGATGATGTGCTGAAGATGGTCAAACGCTCCATTGCCGCCTATGTGCAGGTGGACCTTGCCGCCGGCGCGGAAGTGATCGCCCATGATGATGTCATCGACGCCGCGTTCAGGCGCATCAGCAGCGAAATTGCCCAGTACATTGCCGCCCACCCCGCCGAAGCAGAGACCGCGCTGGATCTGTTTATGGTGACCAAATATCTGGAACGCCTTGGTGACCACGCCGTGAACGTGGCCGAATGGGTCGAATTCTTAAAGACCGGCGTTCACAAATCCCGCAAGATCGTGTGATCTTGCCCGGCGGCGTGTGAGGCCGCTCCAAGGTGAACCTGAAGCCAACTGCTTGGATTTTGAATTTTCAGGTACACCCAATAACATTGCCATTCTCTTTTTTATGTTTTCCTATACCGCACCAAAGGGCCAGCACTGCACGCTGGCCCTTTGGTGTTTTTATGTGTAGACTGCTGGGAATGAAACCTGGCAGAAAAGTGGAAGAAGCAATGCAGAGTGTACATGTATTGAAAAATTCTATTTTATAACCCAAAAGCCCAAAGCGGCACGGTTCACTTAACCGGCAGCTTTGGGCTTTTGCTGTTTTATCAGAGAAAAAATTACGCGCTTACATCTTCAAACTGGCTGTTGTACAAATCAGCGTAGAACCCGCCAGCGGCCAACAGGTCGTCGTGGGTGCCCTGCTCCACAATGTCACCATCCCGCATGACTAAAATCAGGTCGGCGTCCTTGATGGTGGAAAGCCGGTGGGCAATCACAAAGCTGGTGCGGCCGCGCATCAGGTTGTCCATGGCGGTCTGGATGCGCTGTTCGGTGCGGGTGTCCACACTGCTGGTGGCTTCGTCCAAAATCAAAATTTTGTTGTCCGCCAGAATGGCACGGGCAATCGTCAGCAGCTGTTTCTGGCCCTGGCTCACGTTGGAAGCATCTTCGTTCAACTCCATCTGGTAGCCGCCGGGCAGCGTGCGGATAAAGTGGTCGGCACAGGCGGCCTTGGCGGCGGCGATGACTTCCTCATCGGTGGCATCCAGGCGGCCATAGCGGATGTTTTCCATAATGGTGCCCTGGAACAGCCAGGTATCCTGCAATACCATGCCAAAGCCTTCGCGCAGGGCGCTGCGGTCAAAGTCCTTTACGTTGTGGCCGTCCAGCGTAATGGCGCCGGAGTTGACATCGTAAAAGCGCATCAGCAGCTTGACCATGGTGGTTTTGCCTGCGCCGGTGGGGCCGACAATGGCAACTTTCTGGCCGGGTTTTACATCGCAGCTGAAATCCCGGATAACAGTCTTTTCCGGCGTGTAGCCAAACTTGACATGGTCAAAGGTGACCTGGCCGTCAATGCAGGCGGGGTCTGCCCGGCGGGCGGGGTCAGCGTTCTGTTCTTCTTCCGGCTCACCCAAAAATTCAAACACGCGCTCCGAAGCCGCCGCCATACTTTGCAGCATGTTGCTGACCTGGGCCAGCTGCTGGATGGGCTGGGTGAAGTTGCGCACATACTGGATGAACGCCTGGATGTCACCAATGGTGATGATGCCGCGCGCGGCAAAAATGCTGCCGGAAACGGCCACTGCTACATAGCCCAGGTTGCCCACAAAGGTCATGATGGGCTGCATCAGGCCGGAAAGGAACTGGCTTTTCCAGGCGGATTCAAACAGGCGGTTGTTGGCTTCGTCAAAATCATTCAGAACGGCATCTTCGCGGTTGAACGCTTTGACCACATTGTGGCCGGAATATACTTCCTCCACCTGGCCGTTCACGGAGCCCAGAACTTTTTGCTGGGCGCGGAAATATTTCTGGCTGAACCTGACCACCAACAGCACCAGCGCCATCGAGACCGGCAGGATCAAAATGGCAATCAGCGTCATCGTGGGGCTGATGGTCAGCATCATGATGAGCACGCCGATCATGGTGGTAATGCTGGTGATCAGCTGGGTAATGCTCTGGTTCAGGCTCTGGCCCAGGGTGTCCACATCGTTGGTAATGCGGGAAAGTACCTCGCCCACGGTGCGCTTTTCAAAATAGGCAAGGGGCAGGCGGTTGATTTTTTCGCTGATCTGGCGGCGGAAGTCATAACACATCTTCTGCGAAAGCCCGCTCATGATCCAGCTCTGGCAGAAACTGAACGCAGCGGAAACCAGATACATGACCAGCAGGATCAGCAGGATTTTGCCGATATAGCCAAAGTCAATGCTGCCGGTGCCCCGCAGTTTGGCCACCCAGCCGGTGGCCAGGGCAGTGGTGGCTTTGGCCAGCACCTTGGGGCCTGCAATATTAAAAATCGTGGAAAGAACGGCAAAAACAATCACGGCAATCAGGCGGAACTTGTAGTGCCCCAGCTCTGCCAGCAGGCTGCGCATGGTGCCCTTAAAGTCTTTTGCCTTTTGGGGCGTCATTCGTCCGGGATGCGGCATCAGGCTTCCCCTCCTTTCAGGTCCAGCTCTTTGTTGCTCAGCTGGCTGCGGGCAATTTCCTGGTAAGCCGGGCAGCTTTCCATCAGCTGGGCGTGGGTGCCCTTGCCCACAATGCGGCCATCTTCCAGAACCAAAATCTGGTTGGCGTGCAGCACAGTGGAAATGCGCTGTGCCACAATAATCACGGTGGCGTCGCCGGTTTCGGCTTTCAGCGCGCGGCGCAGGGCAACATCAGTCTTGTAGTCCAGCGCGGAGAAGCTGTCATCAAACAGGTAGATCTTCGGGTGTTTGGCAATGGCGCGGGCGATGGAAAGCCGCTGCTTCTGCCCGCCGGAAACGTTGGTGCCGCCCTGGGCAATGGGGCTTTCGTACCCCTCCGGCTTGGCGGAGATGAACTCTTCCGCTTGGGCAATGCGGGCGGCGGTGCGCACATCGGCATCGGTGATATTCTCGCCGCCGAATTTCAGGTTGGAATCAATCGTGCCGCTGAACAGTACGCCCTTTTGCGGCACATAACCCAAAAGGCCGCGCAGGGTGCTCTGTGGCATCTGGCGCACATCCACGCCGTCTACCGTCACGCTGCCGCCGGTCACATCATAAAAACGGGTGATCAAATGCAGCAAACTGGTTTTGCCGCAGCCGGTGGAGCCGATAATGGCCGTGGTCTGGCCGGGTTTGGCGACAAAATCAATATCGTGCAGGGCGTCCTCGCTGGAGCCGGGGTAGGTAAAGTTGACATGATGGAATGCGACTTCGCCGTTCCAGTGGTGCTGATTGAGGTCAGCGGGGATGGCTTCCGGCACCGGGTCATGGATGGCCGGCTCGGTGGTCAGCACTTCGTCAATGCGGTCCGCGGCAACGCCGGCACGGGGCAGCATCACGGCAACCATCGTCAGCATCAGGAAGGACATCACGATCTGCATCGTGTAGGTGATAAAGGCGATCATGCTGCCCACCTGCATGGTGCCGGCATCAATCTGTTTGCCGCCGAACCAGACGATCAGCAGGGAAGTGCCGTTCATAATCAGGGTCATAAAGGGCATCATGGCGGCCATTACCCGGTTGGTGAACAGCTGGGTGCGCATCAGGTCGGTGTTGGCGGCGTCAAAGCGTGCTTCCTCGTGCTGTTCGCGGCTGAATGCGCGGATGGGCATAATGCCGGTCAAAATCTCGCGGGATACCAGGTTCAGCCGGTCCACCAGCTTTTGCATGATCCTGAACTTGGGCATGGCAAACTGCATCAATACCGTAATCAGCGCCAGCAGCAAAGCGACGGCCAGCACAATGATCCAGGTCAGGCTGGAACCCGCCTGCGCCACATGGATGATGCCGCCAATGCCAAGGATGGGGGCATACGCCACCATGCGCAGCAAAATTACGCAGGTCATCTGGATCTGCTGTACATCGTTGGTGGTGCGGGTGATGAGGGATGCGGTGGAAAACTTGTCCGTTTCAGAGGCAGAAAAGCTGACCACCCGGCGGAACACACCGCGACGCAGATCCCGCGCAATGGCAGCCGCCACGCGGGAAGCAAGCAGCCCCACCAGAACCGCGGCGGCAACCATCAACAGGGTCAGCCCCAGCATCCGGCCGCCGGTCTGCATCAGGTAGTTCATCTGTACCGCATCGCTGATGCCAAGGGCCTGATATTCCAGCCCCACCAGCAGCACTGCCTGGGCTGAAAGCCCGCTCAGCTCACTTTCGCCGGCCTGACCCATGGCTGCGGCCAGCTGGGCTTGTACGGCATCCCGGCTGAAACCGGGCATCTGGGTCATGGCCGCAAACTGGGCGGTAACGGTATCCAGCGCGGCGGCATCCGGGGCGTTGCCCTCCCCGGCTGACTGAGCGGAAGCCAGATAGAGCACAATATCCGGGGTGGAAAATACCTCCGCCAGCGTATCCCGGTCCGCATCGGCCCGCAGCAGGCGGACCGTATAGGGGGATGCGAGCTTTTTCTGTAAGCTGGTAGCGGAGGAGAGTGCGTTGTCGGTGCCGCCCGGCTGGGTGTAAGCGGCTTCCACCGCGGCGGCGTCCGCATCCGTCATCAGCAGCTCCAGCACCTGCAGGGTGGAATCCCGCACTACTTCTGGCACAGCGTCCGCAATGCCGGACTGTTGGATGCCGGTATCCACAATTTTGCTGGTGTAGTCCGGCAGGGTCAAATCGCCGTATGCCTGCACCAACAGCAGGGCAATAATAACAAGGCAGGCCGCCCAGTGTTTGGCCAGATGTTTGAAAATTTTTGTCATGGCATCTTCTCCTTTTCGGCCAGCAGCTTTTCGTTCTGGCGCTCAATGGCCTGCAGCAGGGTTTCGGCATCCTTTGCAAACTGCTGGCAAAATTCTTCGCCCAGGTCATCCATAATGCCGGTGATGTAATCATTCAGACGGCTTTCGCAGATCAGGCGGGATTCCTCCCCTTTTGGGGTGATGCGCACCAGAGTGCGGCGGCGGTCATTGGGATCGGTCTGGCGCTGGGCCAGGCCATCCTGCTCCAGTGTGCGCAGTCCGCGGGAAATCGCCGGCAGCGGCTGCTTGAAAATCTCCGCCAGGTCCGAAACATACACGGCACCATCCTGGCCGCGCACCTCAATGGCGTGGTTCAGCCCTTCCAGAATGCCAAGATGCAGCTTGGGGGCGTTGGCAAGGCTTAAAGACGCCCCGCGGCGCACAGACTTTTTCAGCCGGTCAAGATAGCGCATCACGGCTTTGCTGCGCTGGTCACCAATATGTCCCTCCATAAAGGTTCTCCTTTCTATTGCTATATGTAAATAGTTGGCATATGTTAAGCATGTGGAAACAGTATAGCCCCGCAGCCGAAAAAATGCAACGGCTGCGGGGCTGTGTTTTAAATTTGTTTACAAACTACTTATAAATCAAAGTCACCGGTAAACAGCTGCACCCAATAGGGGTAGCCGTCCACCATGGTGTAGCCAACGCCGATGCAGTCATAGTTTTCGTTCAGGATGTTGGCGCGGTGGCCGGAGCTGTTCATCCAGTCGTTCATCACGATCTCCGGGGTTCTCTGGCCCATGGCAATGTTTTCGCCGGCATAGCCATAGTCAATGCCCAGGTGCCACAAAATGGTAAAGCATTCAGAACCGTTGGGGCGGGTGTGACTGTATCGCTGGGAAAGCTCCTTGGCGCGGGCTGCTGCGGCAACCATCAGACGGTCGTCCTTGACCAGGGGCTGCAATCCGCGGGAGGTGCGCTCCTGGTTGACCAGCTCGATCACGCGGTCTGCCATGGCTTCCTCGCTGGTCGTAATGCTGGCCTGCATCACGCCGGTATCAACATCAAAAAGGTACAGATTGCCGTCGATCGTCACAATGCCTTTGGCCATGGTGCCGTACACCTGGTCAAAGTAATAGGTGCCGTCATTGTTGGTATCCCAGCCTTTTACCATGTGGCCGTTGGCGTCATACCGCACCCACTTGCCGGTGCCGTCTGCGTTTTCGGCCCAGTCGCCGGCTTCGGATTCCTGGTATACATCCTTGCTGACGGCTTTTGCACCCTGCTGCACGTTATCCAGCCAGTACCAGGCATCGGAGGCCGGATCATAGATTTCTTTGCCGCGGTAGGCTGCATTATTGGGATCATAACCCTGGCGCTTGCCAGCCTCGTACCAGTAATCTTTGCCGTCCATGCTGTGCCACATCAGGTTGCAGCCAATGCCGGTGGTGGTATCAAAGCTGCAGGGCAGGTTGTCCACCACAATATCGCCCTTGGCCATGGCGCCGGTGATCAGGTCAAAGTAATAGGTGCCGTCATCGTTGGTATCCCAACCTTTAATCATATGGCCGTTTGCATCGTAGCGCACCCATTTGCCGCCGTTGGATTCCTGGTAGACATCCTTATTGACGGCTTTTGCGCCGCCCTGCTTGGCGTCCAGCCAGTACCAGGCGTTGGAATCAGGGTCGTAAATCTCTTTGCCGCGGCCGGTGGTACCCTGTTTCACGCCGTTCTCGTACCAGTAATCCTTGCCGTTCACGGTTTTCCAACCGGTGTAGGTGGAAACACTGGCAACACTGTCGGCGGTTTCCGGCGTGGCGGTCTCTTCCGCCAAAGCGGGCAGTGCAGCAGCACTGCACAGCAATACGGCGGTCAGAACGGCCGCGCAGCGAAAACGAAATTGCATGGGATATTCCTCCTGCATGTACTTCTTTTATAAGGCAATACCGCACAATTCCCGCCTAACGGCTCAAGCACCGCTCCGGCGGCTGCGGCACGGCATCTGCGTTGCCAAAATGCTCGATAATGTCGGGTTGCGGTACCCGCATCGTGCTTCGGGGGCAAAAGCCCCTCGCACTCTGCGACCGCTGCCCCTGCTTCGGTTCGCTGTTTCCGCCACTGGCGGCGCTCACCTTTGCAGCATCCAGTATTATCTGCGCTTTTGGCTTAGCATCTGCCGCACCTCGCTCGCCGTATCGGCACTTAGAATTATGCGGTATTGCCATAAATGTGTTGATCGGAATATTTCAACTCTCTTTTGCGGGGTTCGGGGATGCCTTGATTACGCCAAGGCCCAAATCACTGGATAGCGGCGCGCAGTATTTCCAGCAGCGGGGTGATCATCCCGGCTGCAGCGGGACCGCCAAAGTTCACGATGCCGCGCAGCGGCATGGAATCCAGCATCTGAGCTACGGCTTCGCTGCTGGCAATCTCGCTGCCGCCTGCGTTGCCGCCGGTCAGGGCATTGCCCGCCTGTGCCAACACCTGCTGGATGATGGCAGCTGTGCGGTCATCCTTGGAAAGCTCGCCGATGGTGGTGTTTTCGTCAATCACGAACGGGCGGCGGCGCGGGGTGCTGAACCGCACGCTGAGCGTTGCGTGGATATCCCGGCTGGAATGGCCCAGCAAAATCTTGTACTCGCCTGGGGCGGCGTACCAGCTGCCCAGCGTTTCGTCATAGTAGCTCAAATCCTGCGCGGTCAGGGTGAACTCTACCTGCTTTTCCTCGCCAGGTTCCAGCTTGACCTTCACGAATTTGCGCAGCTCCTTGGGCGGGCGGCCGGTGGTGCCAGTGCAGTCTGCTACATACAGCTGCACAACTTCCTTGCCGGGCATCATGCCAACATTCTTCACGCTCACCCGTACCCGCACGCTGTCGCCCTCGGCAAACTCGTCCGCCGTCAGCTGGGCATTGCGGTACACAAACCCTGTGTAGGAAAGCCCGTGCCCAAACGGCCACAGCACCGGCATCTTGCGGGCATCGTACCAGCGGTAGCCGACATACACGCCCTCGCGGTATTCCACATGGCGGCCGTCACCGGGGAAGTCGAGATAACACGGGGTATCTTCCAGCCGCAGGGGCCAGGTTTCCGGCAGGCGGCCGCTGGGGTTGGCATCGCCCCACAGCAGGGCATCCGCCGCAGTGCCAACACCTTCGCCGCCCAGATACATGCACAGCACGGCGTTCACATCGTTGGCCCAGGGGCATTCCACCGGGGAACCGGTGTGCAGCGCCACAACAGTGTTTTTCTGCACGGCGGCCACGCGGGCAATCAGGTTGTTCTGGCTTTCCGGCAGGCGCATATGGCTGCGGTCAAAGCCTTCGCTTTCAAAAGATTCCGGCAGGCCCGCAAAGATCACCGCCGCGTCAGCTTCCGCTGCGGCGGAAACCGCGCGCAGGAACTCTTCCTCCTCCCGCTGGTCCAGATCAGCGGGGAAGCCCTCCACATAGCTCACCCGGCGGCCATGGCTTTCGGCCATTTCCAGCGCGCTGTCCACCCTGATGGTGTTGATGTGGCTGGAGCCGCCGCCCTGATAGCGCGGCGTTTTGGCAAAGCCGCCGATGTATACTACCTTGCTGCCCTTTTTCAGCGGCAGCACACCGCGGTTCTGCAAAAGCACGGCGCATTCCTTGGCCAGCTCTGCGGCGATGGTGTGGTCGCCTTTCAGGTCCAGCTCCGGGGCCGGGGCGGCAGCTTCGTCCGCCGCGCGGAACACAATGTTCAAAATGCGGATCACAGCCTTGTCCAGCGCGGCTTCGCTCAAGGTGCCGGCTTTAACGGCGGCCACGATCTTGGCGTCATTGACACCGCCGGAACCGGGCATTTCCAGGTCAAGCCCAGCCGCAACACCTTTTACACGGTCAGCTACAGCGCCCCAGTCGGACATCACGAAGCCCTTAAAGTTCCACTCGGTGCGCAGGATATCGGTCAGCAGCATGCGGCTTTCGCTGGCAAATACATCGTTCACGCGGTTGTAGCTGCACATCACCGTCCAGGGCTGGGATTTCTTGACGGCGGTTTCAAATGCAGGCAGGTAAATTTCGCGCAGCGTACGCTCCGTCATGTCGGACGATGCGCTCATGCGGCGGTACTCCTGGCTGTTGGCGGCAAAATGCTTGATGGAGGTACCAACCCCCTGGCTCTGTACGCCATTGATGTACCCGGCGGCCAGCTCACCGGCCAGCACCGGGTCTTCGGAGTAATATTCAAAGTTGCGGCCGCACAGCGGGCTGCGCTTGATGTTTATGGCAGGCCCCAGCACAACGCCAACGCCGAACGCGCGGGCTTCCCGCCCGATGGCCGCACCCTCCCGGCGGGCCAGGTCGGGGTCAAAGCTGGCGGCAACGGAGCACCCGGCGGGGAAGCAGACCGCCTTGCGGCTGTGGTTGGGGTCGTCCCGTTCCGGGTCCTGGGTGCGCAGGCCGTGCGGGCCGTCCGAGACCATCAGGGTGGGAATGCCCAGGCGTTCCACGGTTTTGGTGTGCCAGAAATCCGCGCCGGAGCAAAGCCCGGCCTTTTCTTCCAGCGTGAGCTGGGCAACCAGTTCGGGAATGTTGTGTTCCATCAAAAAGTCATCCTCCTTTTGTCCACCAGCTGCGGGTGGGGGGCAAGGGCAGGTGGCGGTTGTTCGGGCAGTGGAAACGTGCCGGATACACCGTTCCGCCCACGCTGCCTCCGGGGTGTGCCAAAATGGACACACACCCCCATATTTTGTATCATTATACACCACTTTGCACGCGAAAAGATAGCCTTTTTATTAAAAAATGTAAAGTCTGAAAACTTTTTCTGTGCAGGATGTTGGTGCGTCTGGCATTGTATTTCTCCTCTGTTTCGTGTAAAATTTAAAATTAGGGCAATACCGCATAATTCTAAGTGCCGATACGGCGAGCGAGGTGCGGCAGATGCCAAGCCAAAAGCGCAGATAATACTGGATGCTGCAAAGGTGAGCGCCGCCAGTGGCGGAAACAGCGAACCGAAGCAGGGGCAGCGGTCGCAGAGTGCGAGGGGCTTTTGCCCCCGAAGCACGATGCGGGTACCGCAACCCGACATTATCGAGCATTTTGGCAACGCAGATGCCGTGCCGCAGCTGCCGGAGCGGTGCTTAAGCCGCAAGGCGGGAATTGTGCGGTGTTGCCTTAGGATATACAGCGGCAAAAACGTTTTTTTGGCTGTATTCCAGGGAGGAAAAAATGAAAAAAGATAAACGGATTTTGGCCCTTGTTTTGGCGGCGGCCATGATGGGCACCACTGCGCTTCCGGTTTGGGCCCAGACCCCGGAAACGGCGGACAGCAGCGTGGTGGAAGTGGAAGGCACGCTGGAAAACATCATAGCTGCCCGTGAAGCACTGGCTGCGCAGCCGGCAACGCTGGCGGAGGATGACAACAACATTCAGGCGGCGCAGACTATGGTGGAGCGCGTGGCCAATGCCGTAAAGAACCATACGGAAACAGCAGAGAAAGTAAATATCAAAGACCTGAACTTGGATAAAAATCTGGTGCTTTCCACCCTGGCTGACCTGAATGCGCGTGTGGAAGGCGGCGAGGCCATCAGCAAATTGTCCTGCTATTATAGCAGAGATACCGGGCTGGCGGTGGCAATCGGCCTTGAATACTGCACGGCGCAGGATGTTGCCGCCATGCAGGTAAAGCTGGATCAGCTGGTGGACCAGGCCAACACCCTGTGCCAGACGGATCTGGAAAAGGTGTTCTATGTGCATGAATGGCTGGTGCAGAACATTGCCTATGACCGGGAACACCTTAGTGATAATGTGCAGGACGACCACAACCTGCGCGGCGCCCTGCTGGAAGGGACTGCCGTCTGTGACGGTTACGCCAAAACGTATGCCCTTACCCTGCGCAAGCTGGGGATCACTGGTGTGCTGGTAACCAGTAAAGATATCGGCCATGCGTGGAACATGGTCGAGCTGGACGGGAACTGGTACCAGGTGGACTGCACCTGGGATGACCCGGTGGACGGTTCGGATCAGCTGGGATATTGCACGCATAAACACCTGCTGTGTACCACAGAGGAGATGAACACCAACCATAACGATGACGGCGATGACAGCGTTGCCTTTGACCTGGAAAACCTTGGCACGCAGAACATCGTGAACCTGGCCACGGACGATACCTATGAAAATACCTGGTGGAAAGACAAAAAGAGTGCAATCTTCCCGTGCGGGGGCGACTGGTACTATGCGTCCGGCGAACGCCTTTTCTGGCGTGATGACCTGGGCGACTGTGATTCCAACCTGGCGCGTGAAGATGATTCGGGTGTGGTTGCCGGCAGTATTGCGCTGGATGGAACGCTGCTGGTCGCCACGGACAAACAAGCGTGCGAGCAGAGCAGCTGGATCAAACAATATGAACTGGATCCGGCCAGCCATGAAGTGACTGAGAAAAAGAAGGAAAGTCTCCAAAGCATCGGCATTGCGGCCCAGTGGGATGGCATTTATTATGCCGTAAGCCAGCAGGAATACCACCAGGATGTGCGCCAGTATATCAAGACGAGGGATATTCCAGTCCCCACCGCAACCCCGACTGCTGTACCCACCGCAACCCCGACTGCTGTACCTACC